>MDSQ01000163.1_pt1 | contig 13168 bp, 6 predicted proteins | sample 1008251 | NCBI WGS metagenome assembly MDSQ01 (sample SAMN05526597, study PRJNA338239) | gut metagenome | isolation source: Hindgut content | host: Naso unicornis | place: Saudi Arabia: Red Sea | collected 2016-05
ACACACACACACACACACACACAAACATACAAACATACGCAGCTTATTTAGGTGTTGACATAATTACCTGGGTATGGACACATCAGATATGGGTGCAGGGGAAAAGCTGCATCTCCCACAAACACGTGGATTGACAACATCCGTGTCAGGGGGTGTGTTTGGTGGTGGTATCGACAGTGTCCCATCCAAGAGCTATGAGCCGAAGATGCTGTTTTTGAACACACCAACATCACTCTCTCGTCCACAGGCCTCCACGTCCACCATCGTGAACCGGCAGTGTGCGTCACAGGCTGCCATCAGAGCAATGGAGTATGTCTGCTTGTAGTTGTAGTAATCGCTGCCGGACTTTGGGGGTGCTTTGATTTGCACATGCTTTCCGTTGATGGTGCCCAAACACAAAGGAAGAAAAGCTTGCAAGCTTGTCTCAGCAGAAACGATCTATGCTTGAAAGGCACTATAGAGACACAAATCAAGCAGGAATACTTTGTATGTCCTTAAGTGTTAATTTTTGTAATAGTAATATTCCAAATTTTAAATTCTGGTGCTGTGTCTGGATGAGTGCTGCGCACTACTTGAAAAAAAAGGGAGGGCAAACTGGCAGTTAGACCCTGCTCTACTGGAACTGTGGAAGCAGACAATCACTTGTTTTTAGCAGGTTTACCAGTGATTAAAAAACTGCTAATTTTGGTGTGAAAAGGGTAATAGGTTACCCCCCCTCTTTCCCTATAATAAAAACAAACATGTTTTTTTAACCTATGCTTGTGCCGCCCCCTGTCGAGATGCCGACCTGGGCATCTGCTCATGTCACCCAAACCTACTGCTCCTGCTGTCTCTCTTTTTGCACTGTCTAAGATGCTGAAAAGCTCCATTCAGTACTGAGACAACCTTTCCTGCTCAGAATCCTTGGACTTGTATTTCCATTTAGAGAACCAGTGCTCTCTTACAAAGCCAGCAAGGCTTTTTTTGAATAGAGGTTTAAGTGGAGAAATTCCCTGTGCTGTTGTAGTCAAAATTACCCTTAAATGTCTAATATGAAGGGTTGTTAAAGGCAGGCTTGGTAACATTAAGAAGACACGGGTGAATGGAGCTTTTTTTGACAAGTCAAACTGACAAGATATGAGAGGACTGTTTTAGCTGTATAATTATTTACATAATGGTCCTGCAAGAGCCAGTGTGTTTCAAGTACATTTAATGTAATTTGTTGGTAAATTATAGAGGTTACTGTGTTTAGAAGTAGCTAAGGCAGCAATTTGCAGCATTAATTGGCTTTTATTTGCCTGCAAAGCTGTCACACATTTATAGTTTAAAGAGGAAAGATAGCCTTTTATATCCTCTTCCTTTACTCTGCAATTTTTGCAGCATTGCTATAAACAACCCCTGACCTCTAACAGTTCTTCAGTCAAAGGGCCTTTATAACTCTGCCTTGTTGCGTAACATACTTGTGGCATGTTTCTGTGTCTGACTGAGCCAACACCAGCTCCATGGTATCTAGGCTGATTTTCTTGACAAGTTAATCCTATCTAAACTGTTGCTGGATTATCAGCTAAAATAAACCTGTTCAGATGATAGGTCACTGTTTAATCCAATGGCTAAATGAAAGTTGCCAAATAGATATTCTAATTAGGGTTCCACCAATGGTTGTTAAAGATAGTATTGGAATCAAACTACTTAAAGCCAGTGTTAAGAGGAAATACCTCTAAAATATATTTAAACAATCATTGGATGCAAAAACAAAACAATCTTTTTTGGCTGGGCGCGCAGGAGAACTGAGGCATCTTCCACTCAAGGTATACAGACTAAAACCCCTGTTGAGGAAACTCATTTTCAATGTAAACATGCCATTACAGCGAGTCATTATTTTGGCCAAAGACAAATCCTATCTTTTTATTGATAATCAGTTGTTTAGCTTGACAAGCCTGTTGGACAGAGACACACAGACACTGTGCTGTGTAAGGCTTAGCCCTAATTAAAATCTTGTTGTTGGACTTTCAGTTGAACTGTGGCTGCTGATCCAGGACAAAAAAGCAGCTTTGTCTTGAGAGGCAGAAAAGGCATCCTGGGATGCCTGCAGTAAGATCTAACTGAAAGGCTAAACTAAGACCTGCATCAACAGATTAGTTCACTAGAGAGCACTTTAATTCAATGGCCTGGAATGAGAGTGGTGTAGAGGCCACTGAGGCCAAATCTTTTGTATTTTGGGGGAGTAATATTGAGCTCACCGCTACAACATACATGTTTTACAGCACAAACAGAAGGTTGTTTTCTGACTGTCTCACAGTGACGCAAATTTGACAGCCCAGTAGCAGCCTTTTTAAAGCTTATTCCAGTATTTTTCACTAGGCACAATTAAAATTTAACTACTCTGATGCCAACATATTAACAAATTTGTTCCAGGTTCTAGCAGTTTTCTCCTGCAGTATTAAAAATGACTTGAAACACAATTTAGACCTTTATGTCAGCAAATTTAAATGATGTGGTTAAATTCAAAATCACTCTAGTAAACGGTGGTATCCCAATTAATTTGATAATATATTGAGGTTAGAAATGCTACATTTGTTACCTGTAATTACTCAAAGCCTCACAAAAGCCACACTGTCACTGTAGTTATGTGGCCTTGCCCTTTCCATATGTGCAGAGTCTTGCGCTTAGTTAGACACGTGATTATGTGAAAGTGATGGGGAAAACATGTTAGTGCTCATGGAGTTATTTGAAAAAAATAGACCACGATGCATGTCTGTGGCTTGTATGAGAACTATCATGAGCAGTATTGTAGCCTACAATGGCTAAGCTACAATAGAGCTTGAGGCTAACAGATGGTCAACCTGTGGCCCTTTTTCTGGCAATCAAGATTACGTGTGTGTGTGGCCTATGTGTGTGAGTTTGTAGCTGCAACGTATTACCTCTCATGTCATTCCTTTGTTGAAAGAGAATGATGGGAAATGGGATTTCTCTCTACAGAATAGTATGGTTATTTAAAGTGAGGCAGCGTAACAAAAGGAGTAGACTGGGGAGAGAAAGTGAGATAGTGAGAGATTTGAGTCATATGTTTACCTGCCAGTGGGGCTTTTTCTGCACTGTTGTCATAGCAACAGCGGCTCACTGTATTTGTGTGCTGCATGCGTGCGTGCATGTATGTGTGTGAGACAAGGGAATTAATTCTGCTTGTCACCAGTGTAGCCTGGAGCTGGCTCCCCAGCTGCTGGTTGCCATGAGACCATACAGACACATCCTCCGCTATAATGATAAATCTTATCTCCTAAAGCTAAAATCACTGAACAGATTTGGTACACTGTCTTTGAGACTTTGTCAAGATAAATGGCCACTATTGCTCTGTATTCCTCTAAATGTTAAATATAAGTCATTTCAAAAGTAATATCATTACAATGCCATTAAATTACCATAGAAACATAGATGGAAAAATGATAGGCTAACTTTATTATTTAAAATTTACTTGGAGTAGAACTTGTACTGTACTGAACTGTATGGATTTATTTCCTCCTACATGCCAACAAGACTATAGCACGTAGACTGATTTGATAGTAACAGAAACAAAACAATAAATTTCATTTAATTTTTGTCAACCTGTTATAATCAGGCTATAATGTACATTTTAATTATGCAATATTACAAACTTCTTCTGTTTGAATCAGCTATCCAACTATCCAATGGACCACTTTTAGTAAGATGTAAAATGCTGTAATTAGAGCAAAATGCTGCACCCAAATTTACAAACTATGAATACACCATATTCTTGAGTTCATAGTTTGTATGAACTCAACTTTTTTCACACAATATGCTTTTGCGTGAAAGAAAGTAATTGGCTTATGTATCTTTTCAGATGCTCCGCCCAGAATGTACGACATCCGCTCCAAAAAGGCTAGGGATTTGTAACTGTGGAAAACTGTGCCTAAAAAGAAACTAAATTAAAAAAATATTACACTTTGCAAAATAAAACTTGATTTAAACTTTTACTAAAATGTTATTAATGGTAGGCTAGAGCTGCCTTGGTTGCTATCCTACAACACTTATTGTTCTCACTACTGCAATGCATTGTGGGATGACAATAATATTAATAATAATTAATAATAATGACAATATAATATAATAAAATAATTTTATGAGGGCCTTTTATGTAACCCAAGGACACTAATAATAATAAAGAAAAGCAACTATCTGTACATCAAAGCCATAAAATACAGATAACACACAATCATAATATTTACATAATGAATCAGGAAAGGCAAGTCTAAACAGGTAAGATTTTACTTGCAACTTAAAGATAGCAACAGACATGCACTGGTGCAGTTTAAGAGGGACAGCAATCCAGAGTGTGGGGCCAGCCACACAAAAGGCTCTGTCACCCATGGTGCATAGTCTAGAGGAGGGAAAAGAAGAGGGGCATCAGTGGAATGGTGTGAGCAGGCATTGGAGTAGGGGTGTAAGAGACTGGACAGGTAGGGAGCTGCAAGGCCATTAAGAGTATTATGGATGAGAAGAAGAACCTTTACATTATGCAGTGTCAGATTGGGAAGGGTGGGTGTGATGTGCAGGATCGAGTATGGCAAAGAACTCTTGCAGCCGGATTCTGGATATACTGGAGTCTTTTTAGGCACTGGTCTCGTAAACCATTGAGCAGAGCATTACAGTAGTTGAGTCTAGATATTACAAAAGCGTGGATATGGGTTTCAACAACAGAGTGTGAAAGACAGGAGTGTAATCTGGAGATATTCTTAAGGTGTAGCAGTGCTGTTTTGGTGATGCTCTAAATGTGTGCATCATAACAGAGGGTTGAATCAAAAATGGCACCAAGATTCCTTACTTGAGCAACAGAAGAGTTAATGAAATTAGGGATGGACAAATTTAAGTCGGAAAGTTTGTGAAGTGTGGCTGGGGAAGCAAATAAAATAGCCTCAGGTTTACCCTGATCAAGCTTGAGACAGCTGCAGTTCATCCAAGTGTTAATTTCACATAAGCAGTCAACCAGATTTGTTGGTGATAGAGTGTCAAAGGGTTTGGTGTGTATGTATAGTTGTGTGTTTTCGGCATAACAATGGAAATTGAGACCATCCTAATGAATTATATGACCTAGTGGAAGGATATAAATAATGACGAGCAATGTCTCCAGGACTGAGCCTTGGTGAAAGCTGTGGGAGAGGGAAGCTGTGTGAGATCAGAAATTACTAATAGAAACAAACTGTTGTCTGTTTCTGAGATAGTATTGGAATCATGATACAGCAGTATCAGTGACACCAAACAGAGTTTCTAGCTGGTTCAGTAAAAGTGTATGATTGACCGTATCAAATTGTTATGCCAGTGTAGTTTACAGTTCTTGCATATTGTAATATCTTCCCGGAAACTGTTATTCATACTTTCATACTATGCAATACTACTAATTTCATACTAAGGTTTCAGACACACAAAAAAATCTCACATACTGTTACTAGCATACTTAATAGCATGTTAGTATGGAATTTCAAATGCAGCCATGGTCTTCTGGACAAACGATGCAACAGTTCAGTTTCGTCCAGCAGTTCTTTTTGCTATATCCAACAAGAAATGTTAGCTTGTGAGAACAAGCTACACAGCAAACAAATCAGTGATCATGTAACTGACAGCCAATGTTGATTCAGCTTATAATGCAAATAATTTGAGAATTTACAGTGAAAAATTTGAAATTGAAATTTAATGATCTTCATGCCACCTTCGTATTTTTACATGAGTTCACAAAAATGTAACATCTTCCCTTTTTTGTTGTAGAGGGGTCCTGAGATGACAGAGGTAGAGCCAGTGTTGGACTTTGCCTCCTCGGGGCGCTCAGGGAGAAGAAATGCCCTGCCTGACATCCTGGGCTCTCCAGCAGGCGTAAACCCTGGTGACCTGCCTCTAAAGCTAGCTGAGCTGTCTCTCAAAGGTAAAGTACATGAAGATTTCTTTGTCATCGTATTCAAACTGTAATCACCATGAAAATTTATTTTGTAGTGCCTTGTAGTCTTGATATCACGCTTAGGTCAAACTCTGTCGATCCTATTAGATTCTCAGTGCTGTCGGTGTTAGCCAACTTTTATCACACTTTACAAAAGAGCAGATATGTAAAACATTTTTAAATGTCCAGAACGCACACTGACATTTAAAACATTGTTAACAGTGGTGATAACATTATTCTGACATAAATCCTAACTTAATAATAACTAAATTCAGACCGTTTTAATGACAACAAGAAATAACAATCTATCCACATGGCAATTTCAGCCGATGTATTTCTTCAAACTATTAAATAAATGATAAAGAAAGAAATAAAAATGACATTGAAATAAATATAAATGCTGACGAAATTTAAAAAAGAATCAAAATCAGTGACTTTCCTTCAGCCCTTTAGCGGTCTCATTCATGTGCTGCATCACTGAACAGCTGTGGCTCGCACAGTTGTCTTGTCCATCCAGGCTGCGTTGCTGCTGCTGAACTGCTACTGAGCTGCTGTCAGTTTAGGCTGTTTCCCAGTGTGCTTTGTGCAAAGACATGCACACATAATAACATGAAAAAAATTACTGTTATCTTAACATTAAGTGTTTGACCGTTTAGAAGTCACACCCCTAGTTAGAGATTACCTGACGTGAACTACAGTCCCACTTTTGCAGGACATGTCTGGTTTTGCAGATATAAATATTTATTTTATTGGATGTAGTCTTTTAGAGAATGATGGGACTCATCTGAACTGTCAGTTCTCCAGGACTGGATAAAGTTTGAACTGTCAGTGTGACTGACAGTTCTCCAGGAAGCTGAGGGCCAAGCATATATAGTTCATAAAAAGCTGCTACACATGGCAGGGATTTGGAATTGAAGACTTAATGTCCGATTCAATGTCAAAATCAACCCAGATTTTGCATCATGACTTTAGCATGAATGTGGCTACCAGGCAAGCCAGATTTAGACCACTGTTGTGCTGAGTATTTTTGGCTACAGTACATGGGTAGAAAGAGAATGAGCATGCTGTAATGACATAATTGGTCTTGTATGCTCCAAAAATTGATTAAGCATTATTCTGACTTTGCTCACTCTTGTTCTGTCTTTGCAAGCTTCTCTCTGTGGACTCGTAAATCTTGACTTGCAGACTGTTCATCATTTCTGTTTCATTCATGCTCAATAAATTTAATTGCCAAGAAACTCACATTTTTGTTGCATTGTGCGTACGCAAGGAAGAACTATCTAAAGTAAGCAGGCACCTACTTTTTCACTAATGATCCTAAGTTCTGGGCACCATGCATTTCCCTCTAAGACCCCCAAATAGTCCTAGGTGTATAAGAAACACGCTTGCTTGTTAAAGCAACTGTGAAATTGGCTTTGCAGTTTTTTCACAGGACAGACATCATTAAATACTGTTAACCAGTCAAGTCTCTGGTATTGTTCGAAAATAGCTTTGGTAAAATTTCTTTAATTTTGCCTTTGATAGTGACTGCAACATATTTCTGATCATGCCATTTTGTGTTTGTTAGCAGATGGTCCTGGAGGGGCCCAGTCACCTACGGCAGAAGAGCCTTCAGCACTGCCAGAGAGCTCTGAAGGGAAAGAGGGATCGTAGGGACACATTTATTTACCTCCATGGAGACCTGCAAAGATAACCTGAGAGACAGGATAAAGGGTGACCTGTGAGAGAAAAAATGATTATCTGTGGAGATTCAGTCTGTTTGCAAAGCAGCTGAGCCATGAAGAGAGAGTGACAAACTGACTCCCAAAGGTCTGGAGCCAGGAGCTTAGGATTGGAATTCAGCACTATCAGAAAAGTGTCAGACTTCACTTACTCATGAACCAGTGAGTGTGTGTGCATAGGTGCGTTATACACTGACTGGAGACATTTCGCTGAGAATCAAAGGGACCACAACAGATTGTATAATGTGCACTACTATTTTTGTATGAATTATTTAAAACTAAAGAAAAACAAGTACTTGTAAGTCAGACTGTAGTACATAACATTTCCAAGCATTTCCTGCGATTTTTGTTTTAAAGTGATATGTGTTGTTTTTCATTGACGCTAGTGGGCAGGAGTTCAATAGCAGTCTGTTGTGGCTTAAAGCTTTTTAACCCAGCTGGATGCAAAATAGCACATGTGACAAAAAACAAAACAAAAAACAGTAGATAAAAACTGGGAAGTTTCTGTGTTGTTTTGCTCACTTTTCTACTAAATGTGCGTGTGATGATCTGCTGTACATTTTCAAATCTGAGGTTGTTGTACAGTATTTCTGTATTGTTTTTACTCCTTATCACTAGACTGTTTTGATCTTAGCAACGTCAAGCAGGGATTTGATCTATTTGTTAAGTGTTCAGATGGTGTTAGGTCATAACAAGAGCTGCCCATTTGAGACATTCGTGCAGAGAATAGTATCCCACTGCCAGTAATGTACTCACTGCTTCATTGTTAAACTTAGTTTTTTGCCCAAGGGTCTTCATTTTTCCGACCTCTGACAATGTGCCTAGAGTCCATTAACAACCGAAAACCTGTGCTGTGCTCTTTCTCTGTGAGTCCTGTTGTTGACTAGTTTGGGCTACTGATATTTCCTCAATTAACAACACCTCTTTACTGCTTGAACTGTAAACGAAGTATAGACGGTTGTGTAACATTCTAGAGACCTGCATCTGCAGATCTTACACTGTGTCAGGTAAAGCGTTCAGTTTTGCGTAAACTTGCGTAAGCAGGATTTTTTTCAATAGGCTCCTTGCATGTGCTTCATATTGTGACAGCAGCATATGCCAGTGGACTAGGCCAGGGATTATCATCAAGCAGCACCACAGCCACAATGTGTTTGGAGTGCGGAAAATGGCAGCACACTCTCTGGGAGGACAAAAGTCTGTTTGCACTTATCAACACATAAGCAGAACTGTGAACTGGAAGCAAGACAAAGCAAGCATTCACATTTGTCAGCAACCCACTCACTGCTACTGTATATATACTGTATTGTATTATGGCCCATTTGTTAGTAATTCACTTACTGCTACTGTATTATATTGTAGTTTCACCCATATGTGTCACACGTGCTGCCTGTATGACTACCAGATTTTATGAACGTACTGTACAACAAAAACATGTTCTGGAATTGTCACTATTTGAAGATGTTTTGCCAGTGGCTGTGTCTTTATGTTGGTGTGTTTTACAAATGCAACAAGGGAAGCCTAATGTGCTGCTGCCCAGCCTCTGTGTTTGATGCTGTACTACTTGTGCTGATGAGAAAGTGTTTATGGAGTACATGAAGCTGTGTGATCAACACCTTTTGGGGGCTTATTAATCAGAGGTGTATTTTGTCGTGTCCTGATCTCTAAGTGGTGCATATATTTTACTTAGCTGGATCGAATCTAATGTGTTGATTCTGTCTGGTAGTGAAAATTGCCATTAAACCTACAAGCTTTACATACATATCTCTGTGTTGAGTAGTTTCATTATTATGCAAGGCCCTCAATTGTATTGCTTGACCTACAATTTTAGGGATGTGTGTTGGAATTAAGGATGATTTTTAAATATTACGATATGGAATAATTTTGTGTCTTTAAAAGTGTTGAGAGTGTTTTTAGCAATGCTAGCAACAGTGCAAAGGAAGCAAGGTCAGTACACCACTTTGGTTGGGACTGAAATAACTTAACAACTATTAGTGGATAATAAAAATTGGTACAGCATTCATGTTCCTCAGAAGATAAAGCCTACAGTCATGTAAGCCAAAAGCAGCTTCAAGTTTGTTCAGAATTGATTTACTTAAGTCTGAACTTAAACTGTACCTGCAGAAGTATTGTCAGTACAACCAACCTGAGCAATAACAGTGAGGGTTGTTCCATTTGACTGCAACCACTATCTCTGATTGCAGGCACTTGAAATTGACATGGTTTTTTTCTTCTGAAGTAAGAGCATATAATGAATGCTTAAAGGGAGCACAAGGCATGCACAAGCACTCTTACCAGCTTTTCCAGAATATTCATGTTAGTATACTTCTGTTACATAATGTTGCAGTTCCTGTGGGTGTGCAGCAGATGGAGACATTCACTGAAAGATCATTCTCCCCACATTATTCTTCTAGGCTTATTTCTTTGTTATGTTTAGTACAAAGACAATGGCTGAATTATTATTTTTACAACACATTTTTTTATTACCTCCTTAAGGTACATAGATGTGGTGACTAAAGTCATTATTTAGAGGCTCTGGCTCCACATTCCTGCACACAGCTTTCAGTTTTAAACCCAGTAAAGAATTTGACTTGGACACACCCAGGGTTGTCTCACTGCTCATACATCAATAGGGGGGGGATTTCACAAAAAAGGACACTTTTTGAATAAATATTGGTATAATCCTCACAAATACTGCTCCTTACCTGTGAGGGTAAAGGTTATTAATGATGGATGTGTGTGTGTGTTTGTAAGCCATGAGTAAATGATTGTGATGTGATCATGTTGGCTGATTGCCTGGCTGTGTCCTAGCACCCAAGGGCTCTTTGTCTCCCTGCACACACAACCACAGTGAAGCACTTTTGTACAATACATTAGTTTACTAGCTGATTCTGTGGACCATTGATTATATAACAAAAACATTATTTATTAAATACATACCCATGGCTCTACATTATCTGATACATTTATGTATTCATATTAATTAATTCATTAAGGCAAAACAGCCACATGACATCCATTTGAGACTTGTTTTTGCTTAAACATCTTAGTCTCCACATCCTTTCCCAGGTATCCTCCTCTCCACTGACGGATGTCCTTTGCCCACACTGCTTCCATGTAATTTGTTACTAGGGTAACCTAGCCTTGAGAGAAGCTTGGGCCTTGTTGCACTGTATGCAGACATGCTTTTTTTTTAAATATGAGGAAATTTGAGGAATTTATTGGGAGGCTTTGGCTGCAATGATGACAGGGGGCACAAGCATGATGTAAACTGAATATGGCACAGTGTGAGACCCTGTTATCCTCAAGTGAGTGCAGGTTTGACCTTGTATTTTTTTCATTATTGTATTGAAGATAGTGAGAAAAAAGGAACCAGGATCAGAAGAAGTCAGCACAGAAATAATTTCTCAAAAGCCTCCTCAAAGCCTCATATGATAAAATTAGCCTTTGATACTGTGAATCTGACCGTGTGCACTTTAACAAATCTAAAATAACAAGACAGTTTGCTTGTAATTCACTCAACAGAAGGGCAGCACAAAGGAAACCTCTGTTTTCGTACATAATTGAATAACAGGGTAAAAGCAGTCAGCTGCTGCCTTTCTTCAAGGAAATTGTTGTATAGTTACCTCCCACAAATGTACTGTGGTTACTCGAAGCTAAGTGAATAAATAGCAGCAGCAGCAGCAGACAGGTAGCCCACTACTTTGTCCTTTACAATCTCTGTCTCTCTTTGTTGCTCCCCATATCAGGCCAGTGAGTGAGTGATCCAGCTGCTGTAGGGGAGCAGTGAGTGTTAGAGGGATGTATATAGAGCAAAAGAGATAGAGAGAGGGAGAACAGGAGGATGATAAGACTGGGGCCATGCAGACGCGGTCACAAAGAGGATGCCAGGCTGGCAGGCAGGCAGCCCAGAAATGGAAAAGCCTTCACGTGGAAGTCAACGTGCCATTTCCAACACACAGGAGCCTGAGGAGGAAAAATAAGGAGATGAAGACGAAAAGACATCAGAGACAATGAAGGGGGGGGGGGGGCAGGAGCATTAACTAAATTCCTGAGCCATGCAGGATTTATTATCACCATCAAAATATCCACACCTGCTCATATCAAGGAAAATGCATTTTATTCAGTACTTTTCATACTGTCAACAAAGCCAGAACCAACAATTTGTCTGTACATCTCCCAATGCTGTCATAACAGCTTAAAAATAAACTGTTTTAATTCTCAAAAAGGTTTAATATTTCACTTTAAACAACTGGTAAGCTTTTTATCAAAGGTAACAGGAGGGAACAGTGCATTTGTTTAGGGACTATTTGCTTAAACTTCAAATGGAAACGCAACTATTTTACCTACACTGCATAGTAAAGCTCACACTAATCTAGCTAGCAAGGAAACTAGCGCTAGCTAATTAACAAGGCTGCTTGTGCTAACAGCAATGCTCAGATAGGGCTAGCGGGAGCCAGAGCCAGTTAAACGCACAGATATATATCTATGGCTTAAAAGGCTCTGGTGCTAGCAATGGCCTGTGCTCTAATTTCAACTTGTGTTGTGCATCATACTGTCAGTGGTGGTGGTTATGGTCGAGGTAGCCTAGACCCTAGCAAGACCCTGGCAAAATATCAGCTGTTAACAACTACTTTAGCTATCTTGGCTAGCAAATAAACTACTCAGCAGTTTACCTCCAGTTTATAACAAACCATGCCTTTCCCACTCACTCAACTTGTAATCCTTACATAAAAATAAAGGGAATAGTAGGAAATCAACCAGTAACATCTAACATTTAATAACCAGATGTGATTTGTCCAACATCATTGCTTACTTGGATAGGGCTAGCGCTAGCTTTGTGGCTAGAGGTAGACAGAGCCATTTAAGAGAAATGATAAGACTTATTGTGCAGTTAATTGTACAAACAGACTATCCAAGAAAACGATGCTTCAGTTTTGCTTCAGTTTTGCTCACTATGCATGGCTAACAAGCCATGCATAGTGAGCACCCATGTTAGCGCATAAATCGCTTGGTAGCGGAGCTTGCTGACTGGTCAGAAAATGAATTAGCCTTGCCTCGAGCCTTTCAGGTCAGCTGCATGATGTTACAGTTACTGAAACAAGTACAGTGCTAACGTTGCTAACAATATTATAAAACAATACCAGAATTTCGGCTCCCCAAAAAGCTGGAAAAAAGTTTTCTTGGACGGTCTGTTTGTACACAGACTGCACAACAAGCCATGTTATCTGTCCAACATTTCCATGAAACATTCTCCACAGTAAATCAGCTAGCTAACGTTAGCAGCCAGGCCAAACAGTAGAGTATGTAGGGTGCGTTCTTATGATTGGCTGGAAAGAAGGGGGACATCTGACTGGCTACAGACAATTCCCTTTGAAAAAAATGCATTTGTGAATTGGTTCGCGTCAGGGGAGTCTCAAAACTTCGACACACGAATGCAGTGAAGTTCACAAACCACATGCAGTTTGTAAATGCAGATTCAACAGTTTGTATATAAATGTCACAACATACATGTTTTTGATGAAAT
>MDSQ01000164.1_pt1 | contig 13136 bp, 8 predicted proteins | sample 1008251 | NCBI WGS metagenome assembly MDSQ01 (sample SAMN05526597, study PRJNA338239) | gut metagenome | isolation source: Hindgut content | host: Naso unicornis | place: Saudi Arabia: Red Sea | collected 2016-05
TTAAAGAAAACATTAAAAATGCATTTAAATGACAATGAAAGAAAAGCAAACAAATAAATAGTTACATTACATATATATAAAAATTATATGTCTACTTTACTCGAAAGTTGCTGTAAACAATTATGTTTTGAGCCCTAATTTAAATCAGGTAGCAATCCAACCAGATCACAGGTATTCAGTTGTTCAGGGGAGGAGCAGAGAAACTAAACTGCTTCTCTTTGCTCTCTGAAGGCTACGAGACAATAGAGAAGGATGTTTCGCACGACATGTATCTAATGATACATGTATCACCCCTTGATCTTAGAAAAATTTAGTATATTTACTTTGAAAAACAAAGTTGCATTGTATTTAGTCATGTATAAACAGCAGAGTGCAGATTGTTTCATTGCTTCTTTTTCTGTTTTTTACTTTCCATTCTTATTCTCCTGTTCTCTCTCTCTGTCTCTCCTCCAATTCTACAATCACCATCACCACCACATTATCTCATTGATCTCTACTTGCCCAGCAACACGGTCGTAATTGATCATTAATGTCTGATTGGGGACAGTGGTGATATGAAGCAGCAGAGTGATACAATTACGAATCATCTCAGCTCTGGATTCTATTGATTGGGGCTTTGCAGAGGTAATCAAGGCCAGATTAGCTGCAAAGTGACTGTCTTTGTTCAGCGGATGGCATCCATGTGAGGTTTCTATGAGAACTGTAAGTGGCTTATTCAGCGGGCGGATAAAGAATAAAATTCTCTGATGGGAGCTGATGATCACGAACCACGCTTTAGGTTCCTCCACATTGAGACGGTAAAGACGGAATTCATCATTGTAAGAAAGAAAGGAACATTCATTGATTTTTCAGAAGACATGATAAGTAAGAAGATGAAGACAAAGGACATGGGTCATCCAAACAAGAGATATATCCAGTCAGTCCCATTCAAATATGTATTCTTTACATTTGTTTACCTTTTTATTAGTTTTTGTTTGTTTATTTTTGCATTACTTGGTTGCTATAACAATATTCAGCATAGGGATTATTAACATATTAGTAACTAGAGACACATCATACCCGTTTGTTTCTTTGTCTGTTATCTTAAAACATAAAGCTGATAAAACATAAATGGATTTGTATGACACTTTAAAGAGACAGTGCTTATTTGGGAATATTTTAGATAACAGCATGATTTGCATCTGGCATACTTAAAACTGCCACATTTTTGTTATTAAGTATATGATCGACTAAGAACCATTTAGTGTCTTTTAATGTGTTATTTAGTATTTAAAATCTGTTGGTGTTTTTTATCCACATTCGGGGGAAATCTCATTTTGGCACACAACATGATATTTATCACATCAGGCACAACCTGATTCCATAATTTAACAACAACATCTCCTCTGTAGCTCATTAACTTTGCTGCTGTATTTGTGTTGCCATTAAAATAATATTTAAAAATCTCACCTGAGCATCGATGATGCACTTTCTCGTTCCTTTAAAACAAGCACTGCGTTCTCATTCCAGTCATAGGAATGGGAATGTTTAATTAATAGGTGAATCATCAGTGGTGATGCAGTGATGCTCTCAGCCTCGCACGTCAGTGCAGGTACTCGCACACGCACACAACCACACACATACACGTGCACACAAGAAGAGAGGAAGGAAGGAAAACTGTCTTGCCATGAAGTTGTATTTGGTAAGATTTTGCACATACTGTAAACCTCAAGGGCTCAGTGTGTGTGTGTGTGTGTGTGTGTGAGCATGTGAGACACTGGGTGCAAAGGAACAGCCTGCAGCACTGTGCATATCCAGCCTCATTTACCAGATTCCACTCCTCCATTATCAGCAGGATCATTATCGTCTCTGCTCTCTGCCCTCGCTGCCTCACTTCTACTGGGACTCAGGGTGGCACACCAAGATATCAACACATCTCACTCACTCACACTTGCCTGGAATGCTTATTATTCTGCTCTCTTTTTACATGTCAACCCCCCTAAAAAAAACAAGACTAGTTACCCACAATGTGTGCAACGGAACATTTAGGTGCAAAGTTTTGTTGTTTTTTGCCACAGTATTCCTGTGGCGGTTTAAAAATGACAAAATGAGGTTAGTGAGGCTGGTTGTGTGTGTGCACGTGTCTTCTCTCCTGACACCGATGGCGTGCAGGCCACAGTTGACACTGCCTCGGTTTATGGAGATGCAGAGATAGACATCTAAAATGAGATTAAGGTTTCAACTCTGCCACCAGTGGAATACCAATCACTTTTTGCCTTTGCCTTGTCTTTCATGCGCATGTATATTGCACTGTTAAGCATGATGGAATACAGCTATTGTTGCACAAGGTCATATATATGTGCTCATGAAAGGAGACATTTGTCTGTGCTTACAGGCAGAGACAACAGGAAATGGAGCATTAACTGTTTCCTTGCTTTGAAAAAATAAGTGAGTCAGAGAAACCCACATTATTTCATTACTGCTTTTGAGTTTTCAGTCATAAAGTAGCCTATTTGTTGTCAAACTGACAGCCTTCTCCCATTCTGTGATTTTTCACTCCCCGGCCCGAAGTCGTATTTCTGAGAAGTTTGTTATTCAACTCGAACAATCCCACTGCTTATTCAGCCCTGTGAGATCCCACTAATAGTCACAGTGGCTGCTGAGGCGTGGAGCAGTAGGTTACACCAAACCGACTCTAGAAATATATTAGACGGCATGCATGCAATGTTGTGTATGTGTCTGCATGTGTTTGAGTGCGTGTGTGCCTGCTCTCTCAGATGTGACCATCTAAGCTGTGATTTTTTATTAAAATACTGAACATGCAGTCTGTTTGAGAAGGACCGCGGCAGGACTGGGAGTTTTGTTTCTCTGTTTATTGGTTTGGCATTTAGAGAGTGGAGAAATCCCGGGAAGGAGAGAGGAGGGAAACGTATTGAACAGAAGGGAGATAAAACGAGAGGAGAAAGAGCCTATTCACCCTCCCACTGAGTGGTCTGGTCTCAAGAGAGAAATATACTGATTTGTGATTAATGAAAAGATGGAGAAGAGGCTTCCTCTCTCTCCAACCTCTCCCCTCCACTCTTCCCCTTTCCCCCTCTAGCCTAACTCCCTCACCCAGAAAATCCATCTCGGTAATGATGTCTGTGTGTAGGGAACGATTATGGAGCAGATAAAAAGAAAAATCAGCCAATAAAAGGAACACAAAAACATTCTGCAGCATTATCATCACACAAACACTCCACAGGCGAATTGAGATAGAGTGTTATCATGAAGCAAACACCTGACCTCTTGCAGAACACAAAGTCACAACCTCCTTCCGTGTAACTTTTCCTCCGCTATTACGGCAAGTTTGCATAATATGTGTCACCAATTTAGCAACTCGGTAACAAGTGAGTCATCCGTAAAGTGAGAACAGGCTCTGCAGGCGTTGTGCTTAAAGTGTTGCAGGCAGGTGATGATGCAGTATGAAGAGTAAGTTCTCATATAAAAAATAAAAGAGCTTTTCAAAGGAGACTTACAGATGGAGGGAATGAAGGGAAAACCATGAGCTGAGCGAGTTCCTTAATGCCTCATTATCCCGGTAAACTGATATCAGCTGTTCTCCTTAACATCACCTCCGCTACCACCTCCTGTCACTGCACACATCCTTTTAGCGGGCAACAAACGGGAAGGACAAGTAGATCGAGGACCATGGAAGATGAAGAAGGTTTGTCTTTAAACTGGAGGAAGTCAGGCAGCTTGGTAGTGAAAAAAAAAAAGGTTGAAAACAAGTAAAAAAGGGGAGTTGTAAGATGTGAGGAAATGGAACAGGGGTAAGCAAAAGTATCATCATGAGAGCCACCTGGAAGATCAGAAGCCACAGTGCAACGCCTCAGCCGCCTGTCGCCAGGGAGACTTCACAGGAGCCGCGGTACAACCCGTCATTCACAGAACATTAGTCGGGGAGAGCAAACTGCTGTTAGCATGTCAGAAGTGAGGACGGGGAAACGGAGGCGTAAAAGGAAAGATGGTAATTGGGGAGAGAAAGAGTGTTTCTCCTGAAATGCAGGTTGCTTTCAAGACGAGGTCTGTTTTTACACATAATGTCATGGAGATTTAAGGTTAAAGGAAGTGCCTTGCAGGGGTGAGGCAGCGGCAGAAGGTTCACATAAGGGTAAAGGAAAGGAGAGGTTCAGAGAAATGTAAACACATAAGTAGAATTAAAAAGCCAAAATACAAGTATATAAAGGTTTAAAGGTGATTTAAAGATCCTGGGAAGGTTCAGTAATTTATTTTTCAGTCATTAGAAATTCTCAGTTTTTTTCTAGCATGCCCCCTTTAAAGCCACAAACAATAGCATATCAGCAAACTTGTTTGGAAATCTTTCTGACACTAATCTTCATTTAGATGTGTTCTTCTTTGTTCATCCAAACTTAAATAAAATTTGTTTTAAAATGAGTTGTCTGGTCAGGCAAACAGTGGCCTCGCAGCGTTAAGTTGAAGTAAAGTAAACCTTTGGAAAAATATAACCTGACGTCATGCTGCAGATCCGCAGAGCTGAACAATGCAGGCACGACATGATTTGCAAATGTGCCGACAATCCCACAATGCGACACAATCCTACAGTCATTGCTGTGTTGCCTGATGTGGTCTGAAACAGCCCTTCACATTTTCACCAGCTGCTTCTGAGGAAACCTTTATCCTTCTGTCCCAGCTTGGAGACCACTCCAGTTTTTCTCATTTCTAAGGAATTCCTCCAAGTCAGTCTTGCCCATAATACCCTCTCGGGTCAATTCATCAGGACCACCTGAACTGGCTGGAGGAGCAGGACCTGAGCACAAGGATCTGACTGGATTATGGATAGAGAAACCTAGTTTCAGATCTTTCTTTCAGTAAACCATGAAGAAAGAAACAACAATTTAACCTGTAAAACAAGCTTTCGCTTGTGTTAAAGCTCCCTCTTCTCCACTGCAGTCTAATATGTCCACCCACATTAGTGCTGCTGGTGTGTCTGATCAGCTGTAATTCAGCTGCACATCAATCCTGAGAAACAAAGTGAGACACCTGAACCCTTTCACAACGAAAACGCTGCCACCTGAAATATTCAGTCTACCCTCTTTGAAATAAATGGAGTAAGCAAAGTTTATTGCAATATAGTTCAACAGTGTACCAAATAACAGCCTCTAAATAACCATAAAGTTGTTCAGCACAGTCTTAAGTAGGTTTTATTGTTGTATTATTTGCATTAGTTCAAGCTAGGTTTGCATACACGCTCACAACTTGGTGGAGTTTATAGTATTTGTCAAAATTCGGTCAAATATCAGCTCTTTTTAGGTGTGTTTAGTATCCAGGTTGTGTTTGTTTATGTATTCGGTGTTATAGCGCATGTTGCTTTAAACACAGACGACTGTGTGCCCTCATTGTATACTGAATGGCAGCCGACGTACTGTCCCAGACTACAATGTCTGCGTATTCACGTCAACTCCCCCGAAAACGATGCATGCAAGATCCATAGAGCAAACAGAGAATGACAGCTTTGATATAACAACACTTCTCCCCTCACGTACAGCTCCGCGGTCTCAACATCAGTCACTCTGCGAGTTCACGAACTCCAAGAAAACTCAAAAGAGGGAGAGAGAAAAAAGGGACGCGCCATGTGGGGGAGAGTACGAAAGAGCAAGCGGCAAACGTGAGAGAAGAAGAGAAGTCTTTCCAAGAAAACTCTCTCAATCCTGTACAACTCTTCAGTGGCTTCAAACTCCTGTGGGGAGAACACAGGTTTTGCTGAGAAAGGAAATCGCTTTACTATTAAGACGAAGGTGTTTTAACTGCTTTGTAGTACGCAGATCTCACGTGGGATTTGCAGAGGTAGTAAGTTCAGCAGGTAGAAGCAAGGAGAACCTAACTAGTTTAGAAATGGAGAAGTTTTCCAGTTCTAGTTGTTGTATTAATTGTACTTCTACAAAGTACCCTCTCACCAAACATTACCTCTATAGGTTCCTTTTTGTCCTACTTTTGTGTGATTAATTTATGGTCTCCTCCTCTGTGCACACCAGCTGTTTTGCTCTTCAATGTGGATAAATATTTCATTGGATGATTTCCATTCTCCAGTAGGCAGCTGTCTCCATGCCATAAAGGCTGGAATATGGAAATGACCCAAGTCTCTCTGGCACAGTTAATGTATTCAAATAACACATCAATCACAATATATATCTAATACACTATACCGCCATCCCTCATTTGCATATGTTTCAGAGTCTTTTACAAATTCAATATTGTGCTCTTACAAGAACCATTCTGAACGGAGGAATACTCTGCATGCATAATGCAGCACAAGAATCCTCATTCCACACAGCTGTGTTGGGTTTCCAGTACAAATCCATCTTGTTCGGGGAACGAGGGCAGTCATAGTCGGCACAGCTACCATATTTCAGTCAACAGCCGTAATTAAATGACAAATGACTAAGCAGACATTAATTTGTTGAACAGGAGTTGATTTGATGTATCGCTGCAGTCGGGGACACGAGGAGTTTGGTGGTGCAAACATGAGCAGCAGGAGTGTCTGCTGGGAGAAATAAATACTGATGTTTGATGAAATCACACATCATTAAGGATATCCTGTTTAGGTTAAATGCATTCAAATCAAGATTGATTTATGTAACATCCCAATTCTGTCAGAGAACTCCGTCAACATCATGTAGCTTAAAAGGGTAAGATTTTATCAGTTAATATAATACAAGGTGCAGATACGCTTACCTACATGTACACATACACATACATTTATTATCAAACAATATCCTCTAATGTTTAGGGGGTTTGTAGAGTGTAACCCATCAATGACTTACCACTATATTTAGTATGTTGATGAAATTTAAAAAGTTAATATTAATAACATATTTATCATGCCTTAAGTGGTACAAAAAGTTGTTTTATTAAAGGTGAAAATATACTGCTAGGTGAATAGTACTCTAACCCTGTGCAGCTCCTGATTAAAGCTGGGGTAGGCAGTTTTATTTTGGTGTCATTGGGCAAAAATTCAACAATAACTTTTCAGCATTTTGTAATTCAGGTGGTCTGAAAGAACACTAGACTTCTGCACCTCCCCTTGGCTCTGTATTCAGACTGTGACAGGGAATTTTCAGCCAATCACGGGCCATTTCAGAGAGCGCATGCTGCGCTTATTAGCGCTAGGTGATGTTGCCACAAGCTGGAAGTTTTTCGCTTTGTGTCCTGTCACATTCATCAGACTAGAAGCTCACCTGCTGTTCTGTTGCCCACCAGTAGGAGGGGTTGTTGTTGTGGTAATAATAACACACACCTCGCACATTCACATACCCCTTCTCGTGCTGCATCCACCAGAGGAGAGTGAATGCTGATAAGGCCCTTCTTTGGAATCCACACCGTCAAATTCCCACAAGTTATCTGTGCGGTAAATCTTCATTTCTTTGTTGTTCTCTCACCCTCCTCCTGGATCACAAACACTGGTAGTAAGCAACCACAAGCTGCATGAAAGGTGTGTTGATTTGAGAAAGCTGCTTGAGTTGCAGGTTCGACTGTGTGTGTTTGTGTTTGTGCACATGTGAGTGTTTGTGTGTCAGTGTGTGTCAAGCCTCTGGGTGAGTGTGATCCTTCATGTGAAAAGGGTTGGTGTTGGGGCTGAGACGGTGCAGGTTGACATAGTGCTGAGTTGCATGGGAAAGAGCATGGCGTGCTGTGTTTGTGGACTCAGACAAGCGTGGGGTGAACCGGGTTCGACAGGAGACATCATAGGCAGAAAAACAACAAGATTAGGAATCACTCTTCCCACTCTTCAACCGCTCCCCCCTCACCCTCCATCAGCCAGCTGTCCATGAACTCATCTCTTTACTTCAACTCTCCTCACCTCCCTTCCTCTCACTGCTCTCCACCTTTTGGCTCTTCATCTCTAACAGCAGCTTCCCTCGTCTTCCTAACAGACCAGTTATGCAACTAACTCACGGTCTGCTCTGCCCCCACAAAAGTCTTTTTTCATTTTCCCCATCTACTGCTTAATAGTATTTATCTGCCGTTTTCTCAGACAGATGGTTTAATGGTTACCTAATGCATTTATCCATGCATGTGTTAATATGTAAGAACTGTATCACACGTTTGGGTTGAATTAAACATTCACTCTCCCAAGGGAATCACAATGAGCCACTACGAGGACAAGATGTCAAGATCTAATCAGGTGTGAGCAGAGTCTACCCGTGTTTTCTTTCCATCTCATTTTAGTTTGATGAAGTTTTAAACAATGTAGAACAATTGTGTAAGATGGCCCATACCTAACATAAGGTCAAAAGGTAAGTGCAAATGACTAAAAAATAAGTAACTGCATTTCCATCAACATGCTTTTAAGTAATTTTTCAATTTGTGTAAAAATGTGGATTTTGAAATATCACAAAAACATTGTTACACTCGGCTGGCTTAACCTAATCAGACCCTAACCACAGTGTAGAAAACTGCAGCCCAGTCTCCAGAATAAACTTTAATATTTTACATTTTGCAGAAATTTACAAAGCCAACATTTATTAAGGTGATTGGGTTGCCAGATCCCACTATGATCATCCATCAAAGACTTGATTACAATTTAAATCGATCTGCATTTTTTAATATTAGATAAGGCTTCAAGTAACCAACTTCAGAGAAATTATACTATGAGATCTTTCTTGTCTTAGCAGTAATGAAGAGAAAGGAGAAAATAATACTAAGTATTAAAACATCATAGAGCGATTTTGTCATTTAACAGCACCACATCAGTATGAACCACTGATGAACTTACAAGCTAATGCAGCTCCGTCTGCAGGTGGCGGGGAGATGAGGAGAAGCCTCCAGGCGATGACTGGCACTTCTTATGTGACCCATTAAAGTTCAGGAGGAGCCTGCTTGGCTCTGAAATCATGAGGAGGAAATTGACCAAAATATCTGTGAGGCAGAGGCATCCATCATCCAGAGATAAAAATGTGTTCTCTCAATATGGCTGTAATGTTTTACAGCCGCACAGAGGGGCTTTACTGTCGACAAAGTCTGGCTCACAGTACCACGGCTGCAACAACCAGTCGGCGGGACAGTGAAGTGATTAGCATGTGACCTCTCTAGGATGCCATTTATTTTTATAAGAAGGTCACAATATCGCCAGATTTTGCACTATGAGAGGCACCGCAGTGGCTTTTAGTAACGCACTGACATATAGAGTCCTTGCAGAGAGTCTATTATGTGAGCATTAAGTGACAAATAACATGAATTTTACACTAACATGCTGCTCTGCAATGTAATGTAACAGTGTGGTTTGTGCAGGGCTCTCTTTAGAGACTCTGCCCTGTGGACCAAAGGGTCCTATTACTTAAATGAGCTCTATTAGTGTCTCTGCGGGGACCACGGCGTCGACCGAACTCACAAACCTGCTCACAGACTCAGAAACAGTTTTTGTTATGCCACCCCTCCATTGCCCTCCAGTTTCTCACTGATTTACATACAAATTGATCTTGAGGTAAATCAGATGTCACTTTTCTCCGGGTCACGGAGAACACGCTGAGATAATGAAATCAGGGTCCGCTGAGTGCTACACTCGCACAAGCTGCCAGATGGGTCTCTCCCTTAATGCAATGCCTCAGTGTGCATGTGTGAGAACGGGCGGGTGCACACACATGACAGTGTGATTGCACGTACATGCGTGTGTGTGTTTGTGTGTTTGTGTATGTAAAAATAACTTAACATCTTCAATTTGTTTTGCCAATAAGAAAGTAAATGTGTGTGCTCATGTGTGATCATTCATTTGACAGCGCTGTATGGGATACATGCTTCCCCTGTGGCTTTGGGGTTTGCTCTGTTTTGCACAGTGAAACTTCATCTTGCTTAAAAATACAGAAACCTTTAATTCTGTTGTCTGTACAATTTTAACTATTTAGCCACTTTTGTCTTGATAGTATGCATTTATAATACTCTGTCATACTTCTAAGATTTTCTACCATTAGACCAATTAATCACTCCTTGAATGGATTCCTCCAGGCTTCCCCCTGAGAAGAAAACATGACAGACAGTTTAGTTTGAAGAAGGAGGGACCAGAGAGGTGACAATTAGAAGGACAAGAACCCGATGGACCATCACATCCCATTAATGCTGTCTGGGGATGAATTAAAGAGAACACTAAAATGTGCCATGTTTCTGTCACGGGACAGACTGACTTTGGGGAGGAAGAAGGTGTGACTGATGATAAAAGTTGATAAAAGGCAAAGAATTTAAATGCATACGATAATTTCAGCATGTTATTCAAAGGGTGAGAATGACAGGTGTTTTGGGACATTTCTAATAAATTTCGCATGCAAAATACAATTTCCTATGGCACACCACAGTGTTTTTGATAGATTAATGTACTGCTCTAGGCAGCCCATGGCATCAATTAACTTCTTTATGGTAGGAAAATTAACTTGCTGAAACTCATTTGAGTTGGGTAATCCATCGTAGTGGACAGTACACTTTGTAAGTTCTTGGTAATATTGCTTTTTCAATGATTTTGTTTCTTTTATGACTTTTAGTTTGTCTCAGTCCTCTAGTATTTGTGTTTTTAGTTCTAGGCTTTTAGTTATTTTTTATTCTTTTGTGTGTTAATTGTGTTCTGCTTTTGTTGCTAAGCTTTTTGTAACTGTGTTTTACATAGGTGTTAAAGTTTATTTGTGGCAGTAACAATCAAATGTAAATGAATGATCATTGTAAGGGGCTTTCACCACCCACAAAGTGGCTCCGTGGCTAGCACTGTCACCTCACAGAGGGTTTCCAGCTGGGGCAGAACCTTTCTGTGTGGAGTTTGCATGTTCTCCCCGTGGTCACGCGGGCTTCCTGCGGGTGCTCCGGTTTCCCAAACCGTCAAAAAAATGCAGAAACAAAAGCTCACTTTACGCTACCATGTGTCATTGTTAAGCTCCATTCTGACCAAATTAGGTGATCCAGAGAAATGCCGCAGGGTTGTCCGGTGGTGGGAGTGTCACTTACTTAACATAACAGGGTCCATCATGTGACCTAAAGTTGTGAACTCTGTTCCTCCCACAATCCAGGCTGGCAATATATCGCTGTTGCTGACACTACTGGCTGCTGCAGCGTGCATTGGGTCAGCGTCTCCAAAAGTTGAGCCAGTTTAAACTTTTTCCGCAGCAGCCGGCTGCACTTTCTTCGGGCAGCTGCTGCGACGGTTTTCTCATTCCTTTAAATGGACGGGCCTCATTCAAACAAATGAGAAAAGCGTGATTTACGCCAAATCATCTGATTTGGTCTGAATGCAACCTTACTGTGTAAATTAAGCATCTGTATCTATGTCCCTTTTAAATTTCTGGAGACGCTAAATGGATTAGTTTTTTTGTCATCATGAGTCACCATAGCTCATAAACACAATGCTGTTCAGCAGCCCATTCAAAGAAGTCAGATCAGAACTGCATCTGCAAACCTTTCAGATCAATGCATGGAAACATAAGATAATTGTGCTTTGAGGAAAATAAAAGCAGAGATTAGTTAATTGTGACGGATTCAGCTTTCCCCGACAACTTGTAAGTCTTTGATTTTCATACAGCACCACTAACTGCTGCCTGAAGGGCAAGAAAACCAATCTGAAACATTTTGGTATGCTTTGCCAAATGTGGGAAAGTAGCATAAAAATACATAAATACATAAATTGATTGAAAGTACTTTTAGAGTTTTTCCATTTGTTTTTATATCCTTTAACTGCATATGTCCTTCAGAGAAAAAAGCAACTTCCTGCAACTGACAGTCAAAGGAGGATTTAAAATAAATGCAGGAGACTCTGCAGACCTTCTGTGTTGTAATTCCTCGACTTCAAATCATAAATACAATGAAAAGAAAGAGAGGAATGATGTGAGGCCCGAAAGTCATCAGTCAGACTGACAGGCTTGAAATGGAACAATACCATAGTCTCCTCCCCTCCTGGGCTGCACGCTGGTTCGGTATTTGTTAAATAACTCTTGTATTCATGAGATCTCTTCCAAGCACGGCCTCCGAAGCTCCTGTGACAATCGAAGGGAATGTGAAAAATTACCCTTAATGTGTTCATTTCAGACCAAAAACATAGCCGATTACATGTGAAGTTATGGGTAAAATAAAAACAGACAAATGCAACGTGACTAATGTATACTTTGTGGAAATATATGGTAACGTTAGAATCAAATAAATGTTTAATGGCTGAAATATTTAAGAGAGTATCCTTATACTTTATAGTAACAGAGGTAAAAATTTACCATGTATCAGGTGTTCGCTTTCACGGGCTTTTTTAAATGTTAAGGTTTATCATAAATCACTTGAGCATAGGTTTAGTTTCTACAGTTGAACGAGTCAGTATATCTTCCTCCTTCATAATACTGTCATCAGAGGATAAGAGAGCTCATAATTGAGCAGTAGTTTGTTTTACTCTCAGTGGGCAGCGGGGGCAGTCTCTGGCCAGTTCCTGCACTATGAGGGGAATAAATCAAAGGAACAATAACAAAAAATGACCAGCAACCTCTGAGGGACTACGCTGCACTAGTCAGGGTGATAAAGGTGGGGCCTGATGAGCTCTCAGCCAATGGCAGTGAAACTTTGGCATAATAAATTTAACACAAATTGCTTGCTCTAATTGGGTTCATGATCTGTGGCTTGGAGTGTCACAAGCCTCCAGTAAAAAGGCCTGACGAATGGGACACACAGGTCACCAGCACACTTTAATACAGTTGTAAAGACAGGGAAAAAGAGTGTGGATGTCTGCAGACGGTTGAAGTCGGTGCCAGGCTGACACGTGGGTGGGGAGGATGAGGCAGGCTTATAGAGACTAGTGTTGTAAATGGACTGCATTCATGGCAAGGTGGCTTCTCTACAAGGCGCCAACCTGCTCATCAGGAGCTCATATACACACATTCTCACACCAATTGAACAACAATCAGGAGCAATATGGGTATTCAGTATCTTGCTCAAGGACATTTCTGCATGCAGACTGGAGGAGCAGGGGATCAAACCACCAACCTGCTAATTAGTAGACAACCCACTCTGCCCAGCTATGGTTTGGTTTACTCAAAAAACCTGTGGACCAGGACCATACAATTAGCGTAACATATTTTAACATATTCAAGCTGACTTTTTTTTTTTGTCCATATGTTAAAAACTTAGTTGACTCCTTAACATAAAGC
>MDSQ01000165.1_pt1 | contig 13110 bp, 9 predicted proteins | sample 1008251 | NCBI WGS metagenome assembly MDSQ01 (sample SAMN05526597, study PRJNA338239) | gut metagenome | isolation source: Hindgut content | host: Naso unicornis | place: Saudi Arabia: Red Sea | collected 2016-05
AAAAAAAAAAAAAAAAAAAAAAAAAAAAAAAAAAAAATGGTGGGGTGGGGTGGGGGGAATAACTTTCAAATGTGGTGGAATTGGAAAAGGTAAAAACAAGGCTGTGAGAAAAGCTAAAGGGTCGTAATCTGCCATTAATTTAGCTTGCGCTAAACCACAAGGGGATGCTGGGAAATCAATGCAGGCTGATTGCTACTTTTACACAACTGCAGAAAACACAGAAAGTAACTATCTGCAGCTATTTCTCTACCCTACTCCCCTCCTCTCTCTCCCTGCCACACTAAATCCTGCTATGCTATGTGTTCAGTTTATTGGGAGAATATTAGACAAACACAGCTGAACTCACTAGTGGAGAACGATGTTAGAGTTGACTCTGTTTGACTGATTGCAGTGTGTGAGAGATGGTGTGAGGATATGAATGTGTTTGTATGAGACGGAGTGAGAAACAAAGCACAGCCTCTGAGGTTTGACTCTGATCTAACCTCCAACAACTCTGTCCTTTTTTTCCACTAAGCATGTACACATAAACACACGTGACAAATTTTGGCTGACATTCATCCAGTCTGACACACACAAACATAATGATTGGCAAAAAAGTAATATAGGCAATTGCCTCGAGGACAGCTGGCCAGCAGTGACACAAGACGCAGGCAGAAGCAAATATGTGATCATGCTTGACTCACATCTTCTGAAATTGATTCAGATACGCACAAAATATTTTGCAGCGCATGTTTGCATGAGCTCGCCTCGAGCGCCAACAGTGTCACAACTGACTTTGGACTTACAAAATTATGGCAGTAAGAAATGCCAGCATTTGCATGCAAGCAGACCAGTGATGAAGAAGTGCAAATTGAACAGGAAGCTTGTTGGCTTGTTGGAATGATAAAAAAAAATGTAGGAAGGCATTTCATTCAAAGAATATAGGATCAAGTAGCACCAAAAGTGCTTTTTAATGCAATAACTTTACATTTAGCCTGCATTTACCATATATTTTTACAGCATACTCATCTTATGGTAAGCGCATGCCATTGGTCAAGTCAGGATATTTATTAGCAGGGTGAAAAGCTAACATACTTTAAAGTATGTTAACCTTAAAACTGAAGTGATAATGACTGATATACTAATGTCTTTCATCAGCTGCAACTTAGACTGCAGACATTGTCACTGATAAAGTGTAGTCGCATCCTAGTACGTCTCTACATTACTGAATCAGGAAGAACACGAAGTCATAAGTTATTTACAGGACAAACATTTGTTCTATTTCTGATTTTACCAGGTCTTAATTTTATAACTTTGTTGTGGCTTTTGTAAGACACGTTAAATAAACCTTGTAAAGCCAAATTATTGACAGATTCTGTAACTATAATGCATTATAACTAGTGCTGTCAATCGGTCAAAATTTGTAATCACAATTAATCGCATGATTTCCACAGTTAACTTGAAATTAATCGCAAATTAATTGCACCTTTTTAAATTGTCAGTTCTAAATGTACACTGTAAAAAATTTACTGTAGAATTTACAGTAAATACCCGGCAATTAAGTTGCCAACAAAGTATTGTAAAATTGCTATTAATTACTGTAAAAATTATTACAGTGCATTACTGTAAAAATTATAACAGTATATTACTGTAAAAAATATTACAGGTTTTTGTTGTATATAAATTACAGTAATTTTCTGTCTTTTCCACCCAAAAAACAATACTTAATTGTAATCTAGTTTACAACATTATCTTGTATTCTATTCAATTTACAGAAATTACCTGGCAACCAGAGTTGCCAGTAAATAGCTGTAAATACTTAACAATACAATTTGTTGTTGTAGGATGTTTTTACAACTTTGCAAATGATACAGTACATATTGTGAATTGTTTTGAATAAGACCAGGCCTGCTGTTAATCCAAATCAACACTGCATTAGATTAGCTTAACCTATTAAATAAAACCAGAGTCAGAACTGCAACAAAACAACATTTATTAAAACTGTTGTCCCACTGTGGGAACTCTGATAGACAATCTTTGCCCTTTACTGGAGCACAGAAGGCTTAAAATGAAGCTAAGTAGAAAAATAGAACTCTACGTATACAAATATAGAAGTTATCAGCACATTCATCAACATACAGTATATTCTGTATCTTTTCAGGAACAAGCTATGCTGGAGAACCCACTTCCTGGAAAACTGTCAATCTTTAAAGCGAAACCTTAACTTTCTTTCTTCTTTCTTAAGTCTTAAGACACAAGAAAGATTTCTTACTTCAAAAATTATACAAATGTAAAAAAAAGTGCTGTAGAGGTATTTTTCCGAAAAATACTGCTGAACATACTGACATATCTGTGTTTTCAAGGAACAAGGTGTAAACAATGACCAACAATATAATACCTCTCATAACAATAAATATCATTTACAGCAACACAGTGCAATATACATGTAAACTTTGAAAACCCTTAGGTAACTTTACTTTTATGAACCCTCCGAACAAACTCATATTAACAGAAAATATGACGTTAACTTGTCATCTTTTGCATGACTTACACATGAAGCCATTCAAAGTCCATTATTCTTCTAAGAAGAGAGGAGACGTGAGGATTGACTGCGTGGTTCCTCTTCTCACGCACCTTCCCACTTCTTTTGCTGATTAGCTTGGCTGTCTTGGTGCCACTGGTTGGGTTTAAGCCGATAAAGCATCTGAAATCACAAAATCACATGAAAAGAAACTTCATGAAAAAGCTGTGCTCACAACTACCCTACAAGAGAGAGTAGAATCTATCAGGTTTTGCAAGGCAAACTTATAATTTGCTCCTCCAATATGAAAAAGTGCAACACATGAAAAAAAACTTAGGCAGTCAATTATTTTTCATCATTTCAGTTGTGCTTTTCAGAATCAGGAAGTGCATCTGCAAAGCAATGACTAAATTTGGATTTATTGTCACAACATTTTATGATTATTTGACCAGTAGTGATATACAGTAGTTGCATCAATAAAACTTCAGGAAGCAGGTCCTCTGGTTAGAGACCTCTTGACTAGCCCTCGTTTAGAAGTTATACTAGCATCAAACAAAACATACCACCATAACATTTCTACACCATATTTAGAATATTTTGCTGCTTCACAGTGTTTAGATTGAAAATGGACAGAATAAGACTTTAACATGTTGAGGGTTTTTTTATGCTCGTGCCATACACTTTTAATTTTTATGGAGCATGTTAATGCAGCATGTCCCTGGCTTGAGAATGGTCTTGATTATCTATTTGTGCTGGTGAGTCAAAATAACATCTTATCCATTACTCAAGATAGCAAACAAAAACAATGACTCGCCAGAATTCTACTTAATGCACATAGTTACCTTTGAATGAATTCCAGTGTGCAAGCTGCTTGTTCTTGGTACACCAGGTTGAAGTTGTAGTAGGCTGAAAAGAGTGCTGCTACTCCGGACACAAAGTTGGGCTGTGGTGGCACAACCACCTGTCCCTCGATGCTCAGCATCCAGTGGGTCGCTGTGAGCACTTCACCTAAACATATAAGAACATATGGTTTATATATTATCGTTTTTGCTGTTACCTTCCACATTAACATATCCATGCTTAACTGTTAAACTAATATGTCCTTCATACAGTATGAGTATAGTCACAGTTTCTGTAATTGACAACAGATTTTTTTTAAAACTGTATACACTACCTAAGACGATGAGTCTTGGAGACTCAGGAAGCAACAGTGTTCGTTCCGCGTCAGCTGCTGTTGCTAACACCTAAAAGACAAAGAACAGACAAGGGAAAGAAAAAAATACATAAAAAATTGACACTCATTGCCCTCAGGTCAATTGTTGAGGGTAACAAGATCATACCAATATAATTTTGAAAAGCTTCATGCTATAATAATTTCACATTACATCTGCCTGCAAAATGAGTCCCTCGGATTTCTCTCTGAAGTGTGCCATAAGCAGGAGGATCACAGCTGGGCATGGCGCAGAGTTTTCTTCTCCGTTGTACTTCACCAGGATGCGCTCTACCTCATCTGCATTAGTCCCTGCTGGCTTCTGCTCGAAAAACTGAAGGATCAGCTTGCCTTTTTCTTCCATAGCCTGCTCCATTTTATCCAGAATGCCAATGTCTGTAAGTAATTTGAAATGGCTGTACAACTCTTTCAATGTGAAAAGATATGGCCAGTCATTCTTCAGCTCTGAAATCGAAGGGGGTGGGCTGGCATTGATGTTTTGTCTTTGTAGGTAGTAGGTTGCTTTCATTAACTGAGTTAAATGTGCTCTCTCTGCACCAGCTGGCCCCTCAGTGCGGTAGAGGTCTTTCATTTCCCCCTGCTTCTCTTTGAGACTCTCTTCAGTTTCCCCCGGTGGACAGTCAGGCTGCCATCTCACGCAGCCATATTGGTCAGCTGGTCCTCTAGCTATGTCTGCAGGTGAATTTGAGATCCCTTTTTGCTTCCTTCGTCTGGAAAGACCATTTCCACGATTAACGTGTTCTACTCGTGTTTTTAGTTGAGTCACAAGGGATCCATAGCCACTGCCAATTACAGTGCCATCTCTCATGACATCAGCAAAGCTTTTTGGGTGCTGCTTTACAATCATCTTGGCCACTGTTAGGCACTGAGACTTTGTGGGATTTAATTCACTCAGCCTCATTTCATCAACAATGATTCGTACCATTTCCCTACATTCTTGTGCAGATGGACGTTTCTCCTGTGTAATGGCGGTTTGGATACCAGCAGACATTCTGTTCCAAGGAACATTGAAATTTTCAGGCCAGGCACTTAAATTCACAGTCATTCTGGAGCTATAACTGCTTGACAAGCTTGGAGTGCTGGAGGTAGATTCAGAAGATGGACAATCCTCTGTAGTGGTACTGAAGAATTTGTCAGAAGGCTCAACGGGAGTTAGTGTCAAAAATGTTGTTTGGTCTACGGGGGGGGGAATCCAAAATTTTTAGTAAAATTATTTGTTATGCATTCGTGACAAATTACAGAACATGTACAATGTGTTCAGAAAATATTCAGACCCCTTCAGTTTTTCACATTTTATTATGTTGCAACCTTTTGCTAAAATCATTTAAAAGTAGTTTAATCTCAACAATCTACACTCCATACTCCATATTGACAAAATGAAAACACAATTTTAAAAATGTTTGTAAATTTATTTAAAAAAACAACAACTGAAATATCAAATTGAGCAAAGTATTCAGAGCCTTTATTATGACACTTGAAATTTAGCTCAAGTGTCTTCCATTTATCTTGATCGTCTTTGAGTTGATTCTACACCTTGATTAGAGTCCAACTGTGGTAAATTCAATTGATTGGAGATGATTTGTAAAGGCACATATCTGTCTATATAAGGTCTCACAATGCACAGAGAAAAAACAAGCCATGAGGTGGAAGGAACTACCTGCAAGGCTCAGAGACAGGATTGTGTCGAGGCACAAATCTGGGGAAGGCTACAAAAAAAATCTGCTGCACTGAAGGTTCTCAAGAGCACATTGGCCTCTATAATTCTTAAATGGAAGAAGAGGCGGCTGTGGCTCAGTGGTAGGGCAGTCGTTTTCCAATCGGAGGATCAGCAGTTCGAAGTATCCTTGGGCAAGATACTGAACCCCGAATTGCTCCTGATGATTGTGCGAGCACCCTGCGTGGTAGCTTGCTGCCAGTGTATGAGTGTGTGTGTGAATGGGTGCATGAGTTGTACATTGTTAAGCGCTTTGGATAAAAGCGCTATATAAGCAGCCACTTACCATTTACCAAGTTTGAAACAACCAGGTTCTTGATCGCTTCTCTAACGAAGGCTCTTCCCCTGATTACTCAGTCTGGCTGAGCATCCAGCTCTAGGAAGAGTTCTGGTTGTTCTTAGTTGTTGGCTGATATGCTTTGTCAGCTGTGAGACCTTATATAGACAGGTATGAGCCTTTACAAATCATGTCCCATCAATTGAATTTACCACAGTTACACTCCAATCAAGATGTAGAAACATCTCAAAGATGATCAAGAGAAATGGAAGGTACCTGAGCTAAATTTCAAGTGTCATAGTAAAGGGTCTGAAAACTAGGCTATGTACAATGTAATATTTCAGTAAAAATTTCTAAAATTGTGTTTTCACTTTGTCATTATGGGGTTTAGAGTGTAGATTCATGAGATTAAAAATGAATAGAAATTATTTTACCAAAAGGGGTCTGAATACTTTCTGAACATATTGTATATTGTACCAGAGTACAGAGATATTGATTTTATGAATTTAAGTGAAGTCTTAATATTATCTAAGACATACCTTCAGTTTGCCATGCACTGAGAAGCCTCCGACACTGGATAGGTGTGATACTGGTAGGGAGATCCTCCTCTTTGATGAATTGCAGATCAGATTTGGATTCCACTCCAATGCTTGCCAACTTGTTCAGGAGGGACTGTAGTTTATCTTCTGGTAGGGTAGGTAATACAGCCAACACAGGTTGTCTTATGTCCTCCCCAAGTGCTGACATTTCAGTATAGATCTGTGAGGGAGTGGTGAAATACAATCACTGTTGTGCAGTTCAGCTTGTACCCCATTAAAGGATAATAATCAAGGAGGTCTTCTTGCTTAACGCAGGTGAAGTTTGACTCCTGGACTTCCTCTGTTAGACTGTGAACACCCAAATCAGGAAGTTCCACAGCCTGCTGCCTCCCCACAACAAAGTAAACAAAATCACTACAATGGATCAAAATCAACTTAATCTCACCCATGTGAGGACCCTCATCATCTTGTCCTAGAACATCATGCATTCCTTTTTTGTACTTTGTCCCTTTGACAATAACAGCATTAGTGGCTACAGTAGTGTCATGTGTGAAGTTAAATGGTGCAGTTGCTACTTTGATGCTCTCATTATAGTCACCAGGATAGAATTCAGTTCCTTTTTCAACCTGGATGACAGGAGGGAAAAGACTGCCAGCACTTAAGTATGCTTGAAGGAGCTGGTGTCGCTCTGCTAGAGTAGCACAGAGGTTCTTAAAGTTGTGCAGTTTTCTGGCACACTGTTTGAAGAAAGTATGCTTACTTTCAAATCTCAACGTCCAAAGACGAATGAGAGGTCCAAACTGAAGAATAAGCTCAGGATAATGACAGAGATAATGGTGCTTTGGTTTAAGAGGACAGTGTGGAAACAACTCGACTCTGGACTGGATGTATTCCTCAATGAGGACATTCAAGTAGGCAATCTGGTTGGCAGTAATTGCTGGTGCACATACATACGCCACTATCTCTCTAAGGAGCAAAATCAGCTTCCAAACACCATTTTCACAAGGATTCTTGATCCTGTCCCCAATTAACAGAGGCAGTACTCTCAACAGGCACCAATTCTGGACAGCATGTCCACTTAACTTCTCACTACCTGGGCTGAACTCAGGAGGTTTATCATCTGCTTCATTTCCAAGGTAGGTAAACTGACTTATACTTCTGTTCAAATCTACGTAAGTGAACAGTTTTTCCTGGTTTACCAAGTGATTGATGCACAACGCCATGTCAACAGAAACAACACCCTCAAAAAGGTCATGTCCAAGACATGGTGGAAGACCAGGCTGGCAAACATGAAAGTAATGCAGCTGGTTGAATATGGAGTCAAATTTTATGCCACGCACTGAGTCTGTGGCTCCTGCTCCTAGTTCTTGCACATGCTGCTGATATGACTGCTTTGATCTCTTTGAACCAGTGGACAATGGGGTCAACTCAAATGTTTGTCTGTCTATATCACAAAACCTACAAAAAAAAGCACTCCTGCTGAAATTTTCCACAAAGCCACCAATACCATGAGAACCAAGATTATCTCCAGCTATAGCACACACACAACCTCTAATAACCTTGCCATTCCTCAAAACAATACCACAGTCCTCGAGATCTTTGAGATCTTTTATTAGAGGACTGAAAACCACTTCCTGTCCAAAAAACTTGAAGTCTTGTTCCCTGCAGAGAAGAACAAGCTGCATGTGATCAATACTTGATCTGTTGTAGGGCAAAATGTCTGCAAGTGTCAGATACACTGCCAGTACTTTGTGTTTTTTTCGGCCTGATCCTAGCGGATTGACAACCTCAAAAGCATCTTGATACAGAATCAAGGCTAACGATGATGTTTCAGTTTTAAGTAATACATTATCAGTAAAATTCTGTCCATCCCATACATCCTCTAAAATGTCACGGGTAGACAGTCGAGAATGGACCTTTTCATACTGCTTTTTGAAAGCCTCAGATTCAAAGAGAGAAGTTAGAGTTTCCTTTATTGGCACATATTGTGCAAAGCATTCTTTTCCAGAGTCATTTGTACCTAGATACAGAGGCAGAGGTTCAACATAATTGAAGCTGTTTTTAAACACTGACTTGCGACGCTGATCAGTACGCAAAACTTTTTTAATATGTCATCTTTTGTGAGCTCCTAAGTTACACTTGCAATAGCGTTGTCAGCCACCCCATGCACAGCCAATTTCTCTTTAAGTTTTGAAAAGAGATGCAACTGAGCAAAATCATGAACTTCTTGGACCTCTTCAATAATGGTCTGAATTACTGATGCAGGTAAAAGTAGCTTTGCCTGAAGCTTCAAATAAAACATGGACAAGTTCTTTAAAAAGAGCTCTTCATCCACACTATCAAAAAGTTCTCCTGTCTCTGGCTGTTCATCAGTTTCAATGACAGAGGTGGTGGGCTGACACACAGGTTGGGGCGAGTTTTCCAACTGTGACTCTTGGAATGGGTGTTGAAACACTGCCTCACTGATCTGTTCGGTTGAACTGTTTTTGTGTGTTCTCGAAATATGAGATGCAAATGTGGATTTAACACCAAATGTCTTCTCACAGCCCCTAAAAGGACATGTTATTTTCCTGCCTTCTTGTATATGGCCTTTTAAATGATGAAGGAATTCCTTCAGATTTGTACATTTAATCTGGCAAAAGTCAATCTGACAAATCAACTGTGAGTCAATTTGTTCATCTGTAGCACTTCTGTGAGACTTATACCCCTTATGATCTCTGTATAGATGAGACTTGAAGGCTGCAAATTTTCTAAATGCACGGGTACAGTCAGGTACACCACAGGTAAAAGGGCAGTTTGGTGCATTACTATGAAGTCTAATGCTGAGTAAACGCTATTATTGTATTACTCTCGTGGACACACTGTTTGCAGTGATACATCTCTGGGCTAAGAAGAACAAAAAAGAGAGAAACAGAAAAAATGTAATAAGTTGTGTGTCCAAATAACAACAGTGCTTGGATTTGGCTAAATTAGCACATAATGACAGAGGTTTTCACCTGAAAATAGTTCTCACTGATACTGGATGTGTTGGCGACTGTCTTTCGGCGGTGGCACTCACTGTGGTCTCCCTCTGTCTGCACCTGTGGTCAAATGATGCAAAAAATACAAAGCATATGTGATGTTGGATTAGCATCTCATTTGGTTATTGATAGAGTCGGGGAAAATTTAAACTGCTAAGTCAACATTGGTATTGCCTGTCTAGTGTAACATACCGTCAGCTAATATCTAACCCAATACCTCTGCTAGTGCTGGGTGGTATGACTAAATATTTATATCACAGTATTTTTCAAAATTATATCGGTTTCACGGTATATGATGGTATTTTTTTTTCATGCACAGCTGGGTGTTAACCACATTTTCTAATGATTTAGAAAAGAATTACTGCAGTAAATTTGCTTAGAATGACCTATTTTATTGTCATGAGGGGAGAGTATGGAATAAAGAAAATATTTTGGGGGCAGTACGTTAACGTACTGAATGACTCGTTATGTTGGTAATAACAGCCGAGTTGTAAAGCCAGCCGCTGCTACTAATACAGTGTTATGAGAAGAGGGGGGAGAAAAAGAAAAGTGACTGTGTCATGGCTGAGTTAAACAGAAAGAAAGGCCGCCATGTATTCTCTTAATAATATTAAAGCTAATAACACAATATGATACATTGTTCAGTCCTCCGTTGCTTAACAACTTAGTTAAATCGGCAATTTAATTCACTCACCACCAGTCAGTCCACTGCACATCGTAGCTAGCACTCAAGTGACGTTAAACGAGGACCTGGGAGGGGGAGGGGGGAGAGAGTCGGAGCAGCGTGCTGCGTTCATGTGCCGTTGTTTAAGTTGGTTTACACAGTTACATTTACTGTTAAAAGGTACAAATTCACGGGTATTGTGGTATAAGAATAATTCATAACTTTAAAAAAAAAAACACGGTATACCGCCCAGCACTAAATTCTCTGCCAATATACCCCACCACCACCACCACCACCTGTTTTGCTGCCGATAGGGCTAACCGTCAGCTAGCTTGCAAAAATGGTGCTAAAGCTAAAAACACATAAAACTAACCTTACGCTACAGTTTCGGGGTAATGTGAAATAAGGACAGTCTAATTATAAGATTAATGTTATAATATACCTTCGCTTTTGATTTAAATCCGCCTGGGATTGTTTGCTCAAAAGGTCTAATTTCACTTGCTAACGTTAGCTTATTTGGCGAAGCGCAAACCAGGCTGACACTGTATATATTTTGGGTGTTACATTAATTCATATGTTGAAGCACACACAAACACACACATAAATTTGTAATTTAGGCAAACGTTATTTAAGTTACGTTACATTATTAACTTACCTATTGTGGACGAGACGGACGCCGCTGCTCCTCTGCTTCAGTGCTTGCACGTTGAGGCAAGTTCCTCTCAAACCGCCAACGTGATCCAAATAAACAGTATTTAACTGTAATACGCATCATCTACAGTCGGAACACAACTTGCCTGTAATTTTACAATATGTTAGTGTGGAAAAATGCTGTCAGTTACTGTTTTTGTTTTGGACCCATAATGCATTGCGATACACAGTAAAACTCTGTAAAACGACAGCACAAGTAGTTACTGTAAAAAATTACTGTAGAAACTACAGCAATTTGTTACAGTGTACCTTTAAGGGATATTTTTCAAGTTTTCAATACTTTTATCATCATGAGAGTAGAAAAAATATATTTGATGCAAACATTTGTTCATTATTATTGCAGCAATCCAAAATAACAAAAAATACTGTGATATGTATTTGATTGAGCACTCTGTGCTCAGAAACTGCAAATTAGCCATGTGCTTTTTATCCAAATTAGCTGTGTGCTTTATATGCAAATTAGCCATGAGCTGCAGCTGCCCTGGAGCAAAGACATGTGAAGAGAAGGCCATACCGTTTTTGTTCTTTGCGACCCTGCTTGGTGTGGAAGGGACCAAAGCAGTCCATACCGCAGTAAGTGAATGGTGGTGTGGGATCAACACGGTCACTGGGTAAATCCGCCATCTGTTGCTCCTCTGGTGGTGCACGAGCTCTCCTGCACCGTACACACTGCCAGATGTATTGAGCTACGGCTTTACTTCCACCAACAATCCAGTTCCCGTTGGCTCTTAGTTCGTTCAGGGTTTGTCCCCTGCCTTGGTGTTGTATTTTGTCATGATGATGAGGTTTGTAACAGCACCATCTTCAGGGAGGATTACTGGGTGTCTCAACTCAAGAGGCTCAAATGCCTTTCTCAGCCTTCCTCTCACTCTCATTGTTACGTTCTGAAGGAACGGGTCGAGCTGATAGAGTTGGTGGTTACAAGGCAGCTTTCCTGATTTCTGGCTGAGTGTGTTCAACTCCTCTCGAAAGGCATCCTGTTGTGCAAGTTTGATAAGAGTCAGTGCAGCTTGCCTTCTCTCTTCCACATTCAAAGGCTCTGAGGTCTTAATTCTCTTAGCCAGCCTCTGGATATGAGCTATGACATTGGTCCATTTTGAGAACCGTAGAAGGTGCCCTTGGATGGTTTGTGGCTATCTCTCTCTTCCATAGGGAGGCGTGGTCAGCAGGGTTTTCTGCTGTGTCAACGTAGTGCCATTCTGCCTGCAGCAGCAGCTCCAGGCAGGGCATCAGGTCAGGGCACAGCGGCAGCTCCAGGCCCACTGACAAGCCAGCACTCAGTGGCAGCTTCAGGCACACCATCAGGTCTGGGTCCAGCAGCAGCTTCAGGCACAGTGGGGGGTCGAAGCATGGTGAATTATCCAAAGGCCGCAAATATTTGCAGAAAACATTTTGCATATGCTTTCTGATCAGATTACAGGACAGAGGACATTGATTGGCCAAATTTGCCATAGAATTCTCTTTTTAATCAGCAATTGCTCCTCTTAACAATCAGTGTTGTACAAGCTACAGTGTGGAGACTTGGAAAAGCTAAGCTGCCACACCTGGCGGAGATCTGCACTCTAGTGATGCACTGTATTGTTGCATGTTTTCTTAATGTTTTTGTGTGTGGCTCAAAAAAGATGGTGCTCCAGCACCCTCTATTGGCTAGCCTCCCCTGTTTTCTTATAAAAATACCATTTGGTAATTTCCTTCCTTTTTTTTCCTCACAGGTTCTGCAGGACAAACGTCTCAGCATACAACAAACACATTCCCCATGCCCACAGAAAGTAAGTGCCAAGGTATTTTAGGCAATGTCAAAACACACCCAAAATCAAAAATGGGGCACACTGGGCAAGCAAATTAGCTTGGGTGATGTCTAAATGTTATTAAAAGTAGATATACAGGGGTATACGGTATGAGCAACCAGTTTCACAAATAATGTTCTAAGGGGTTTAAACAAGTATGTTGAGGCTGAATTATGCCTTCATTGCTATAAACCATCCCCTTATTACCTCCCAACCCTACTATGAGACGTTCATAATATTACTCATGACTTCCCATTGTAAAGTATTAATGATTAGAGCTGTGTGAATCATTATTTAACACTATACATCTGATATTGTAAAAATTGTGAACCAGCCAAGTTATTAAATACATTGGTCAAAGTAGAAGAAGATACCATCATGATCAACATTTATGTAATTTGTTTGTTTATTTTTTATTTCAGAATTTCAGAAGTCTTAACCTAATGAATAGACATCCACCTGAAATAAAAAGTCACCCTGCCCTTTCAGCCGCCCATGTTGACAGGTTGGAGACAATGGAGGACTTCCAGAGAGAGGAGCAACGCCTCAGTGATAGCCAAGCTTTTGATAACCTGGTAGGATTAACAAGAAAGTCTGAAAGTAATGATTAGACTGTGCGCTTGTTCCCCATGATTTCAGTTAATGGCTAAATGCACTGGTTGCTCAA
>MDSQ01000166.1_pt1 | contig 13106 bp, 7 predicted proteins | sample 1008251 | NCBI WGS metagenome assembly MDSQ01 (sample SAMN05526597, study PRJNA338239) | gut metagenome | isolation source: Hindgut content | host: Naso unicornis | place: Saudi Arabia: Red Sea | collected 2016-05
ATCATCACTTCTAGTCCTCTGTAAATGTGTGGTGGTGACTGTGTATAGAGACACACCGCCCCCTGCCTGTGTTTTGATGTTTTGTTTGTCTCGGGAGCTGCTCAGAACGCCTCTGGGTGGGGACGGGGTGCGTTTCTCCCAGTCAATGGCAGTGCACGGGTCAGGTCAAGAGCACAGCAGCGCACAACCACGGCACACCGTTCCCACGGAAGAAAGTTACGGATGTGGACATAGTGGCAAAGAGAGGGAAATATAGCCCTTGTAAGGTAAAAACAACAGCCAGATACAGCTCGTTTGAGAACAAAAGTGAACCTCGGTTTGGCTTTCAGCTGCTTTGAGCTGAGGAGAGGCTGAGGATGAAGAGCGACACGGAAGTGACACACCTTATGTTGGACAGGTATGTGCCAAACGCCGGTGGTTAGCTTGTTAGCTTGTAGTATTCATACATAGTGTGCTGTGTTAACTTAGGTTAGCAGTATAACAGTACACATGGTACACACTAAGTTACGATACTTCTGGTGCATTGATCTGGGAAGAGGGACCCAATTTGATTGTTGTGTTTACAAGCTGCAACGAACAATTCCTACTGACTGTACCTTTAAATTAAATAAATTTAAATCTAACAAGACACTAAGTGAAACTTGGGCTGGTTTTTGGTCTAGCCACAGTGACAGTCATGAATGAAAGAGAAATCTTAATTACAGGTCATGCTTAGGATTATTGTACCTTTGCATAGTTATAAAAAGGTTGCATTTGCCTCCTTGCGTCCTCTTAAGAGTGCGTGGAGGACCATCTATCAGGGTTTTCTTGTTTTTGATCTGTTCCTCCAGGGTTTTTTTGCTTTTTTTGTTTTCATTAAAATGTTTTCAAAATGGGGAGGTGAAAAACTTTAAAGGGATGGATCAAGGATTGGGGAGTGTGTGATACATGGGTTCTCAAATGACCAAAAGATGGTCAAGGAGGGGATGACAGTTGAAATGCTCCGAATAATCAGTCTGGCAAAACATTGAATGTCTATAAATTCAGACCTTAGACCCTGCTGACTCTTCCTGAACAAAATGACCACATTTTCTCACATTAACACACAGTCCAGCGTGTTTTAGTCATTAACTGCTCATCGACTCTTGCATATAATCTGAATCTCCGTTCCTCTCATCATACATGTACAGAAGCAGTTTAGTCTGCTGTGATGGAGGCTCCTCACTTTCTCTCTAAACTTAAAGTTGTCTCCCCTCAGTGAGTTGTATTCTCAAAAGACTGTGACTGGAGAGAATTACAGATGTTGATTAACTGTTACATACAACGGGGACAGGGACTACCTGAACCCCCAAGGTATATCATGCTGGATGGATGTAATGGCTCATTGTCAGAGCCTGCGTAATGCCTCATTGTCAGCTAATACTTTGTGTCAAACTCTGACACCGAGTTAGAAAATCTCTTTAATTCCTGCAGTTTGAGTGGAAGAGCTCTCTCTCCCCACAATTACATTTCTCTGCCACTACGTTCCCCTGGCAGTCAACCAATTATGTATTTTTTAAACCCTCGTCTCTCGCCTCGACTCAAACCTCCTTGTCCGAAGTGTATTAAGCCACGGAGTTTGCCACGGTTGCAGAGGCGCAAGGTTAATCAAAATAAGCCTCCGCATGCCAACGCTGACCTGGAGCTCTATTAATAGAAAGACCTCGAACCTAAATGATGCTGTTGATTGTTGGCGGGGAAATTGAAGGCGAATGCTCGTTTGCAAGAATTCCCCAAAGTCTCCTGCCACCCCGTTTCTCCCAGAGAGAGTGAAATGAATTAGAGTCTGTTTTCATCCCTGCTTGCTTTCTTTAATTCAGAAACCAATTACTTCAGATTTTCCACTTCAGGAGAGAGACTGTGAGCTGCAAAGATATATATATAAAAAAAGAGGGATGACAGACGAAGTGGGCGAGAAAAAGCACAAAGACAATCCCTCTTGGACTTGGTTTTATATTGAGATGCCAGTGAGGAAAAAACATTTCTGTGCACTTCTGTTTCCTCGCTCCATGTACTCTGCAGCCTGGATGACAAAACTGCATGATGAAATATCTCCCAGCCAAACATTGTACTGTGCAGCAACAAGTTTATCCAAACTAAATTCCTCCGTGATTGAACACAGCACACTTATTGTGTCTCCATTAAAAATGCATATGTTATCCTTCCATCCAGTGAGTCAGGGTGAGCTGCTGTTCACCGTACGCCACTTGAGAATCCATTTCACTTGTGCTGGGATGATTTCACTGGAGTGGAGCTGCTTACAGACACATCGCAGCAGCAGCTGCCGTGTTTTTGTGATTCTGTATCTGCAGAATAGGCAAAAAAGCATGTTACATTATGTATGACGGCAGGAGTAGATAGACATCTAACATTACGCTGAGATGAAATATCCTCTTAGGCCCTCCTCCTTCTCTCTGACCCTGTGATCTACAGTAGGAAACCCTCCAACTCCAATCCTGCCTCTCATCTTTCCTCTCTTCTCTTCCATCCTTCTTCCTCCATCTTCCCCCTTCACAGCTTGAAATGAGCAGTGAGACGTTTCTGCTACTGCTGCGGCGTTGGTTCAAATTTACCTAAGAGCCCTTGATGTGGAAATTTCAAGTGTACAAGGAAGCTACATGTCACTTAAGCTACTGAAGTTCTAGGTTTGATGCAGGAAAGTGGATTGAGTTCATACTTAGAAATTTTGAGCCTGTGGTTTAAAACAAGGAGCTGAACTTAACCTGTTTACTGTAGATTCAGATCCAGATGATATAACGGTTGCCAGCATTTATGGTTGGTCTGACTGTGGTTATTACAGGCAGTTACAGCAGTAACAAGAAAAGTAATCCTTAAAGGAGCATACCAGTCTATTTTTAACTTTTCACCATTAGCAGAGATTGTCCCTGTCTTCTATTAATGTAGTTGTTCAAATGTGACCATGAGTTACTTTAGTAGATGTCAGGCTGCATTTTTAAAGCCAATTCACTGCCATTCATGTTGAAACAAAGCTATAGGTAATTCACCCTTCTAAAGAGAACTTCTGTGTTTATTTGGTCAAAAATCATTGAGCAAGAGAGAGAGAGGGGGGAGCCGGGAGCCATGGAAATTAAAGTTATTATGCCTGGAAAAGTAGTTCCTTACAAGTGCTGCCTTCCTAGCTGGAATATTAGCATAAAGAGGGATTTTGACCCAGACGTTCCTTTCAACTTACATTGTCACACATTTTCAGCTACTTTGTGTAATGTTTATTGAATATGGACAAAATGTAAACAAACACCACATCTCATAAATAAAGCTATTTTAGGAAAATGGGCGGGGTTTGTGTTATTTATGTGGCCATATTAACAAAGAACAATGATGTAATGACACTGCTATGGTCCTTTAACTTGATTTCACTAACATAGACTTTATATGGATAGAGGAAAGCCAAGATAAAGTGCGAGAGATGGAATAAGAGGGAGGGATGAAGGATGAATTCAGGGCCGTGGAATGGACAGAGTGCGATGATGGGCCTGTGTCAGCAGGAAGCAGGAAGACAGAGAGAGAACCGGGGGAGTCGACACTCAGGTTGGGGAACATCTCTTCATTTAATCATCATTTTTTCCATTCTGTACTACTACTACTGAACACAGTACTCGACTTCACTACAGACTATACAGTATGTGTTTTCGGATCTGCAGTAGTGGATCAGTCAGATTACACAGTTACAAATTTTAGATACATTTTAAAAAGTCATTTTTTCTGGATCTTGGTATACAAAGGATTAAATGGGGGTATCATCTGACTGGACAAGTTTTTATACTACTTGGTATTGGTTATTTGGTCAGAAACGTCAAGTACTGGGAACTGATTTCTAGCACTTGTTCCCCTGGTGGGTCTTGTATTCAAATAACAGAAAAGCAAAAGAAGGAATTTTAAAATTGTTTTAAAAAAAAGGAATGGAATGAATAAAATTGCACTTTATTTATACTAAATACTTCGTGTGGAAACTGGCTGAGTTCGAGGGGTTTTCTTTGCTCCAGAACCTGTAGTGGAGCGGCTAAGAGCTTATTTTAGGCAGATCATTCAGTTGGTGATACAAGCGTGAAAATCGGCATGAGCAGTCTCCATGGGTCACTTGATAAGAAAAGGGTCCCAGCCACTTGAAATTTCAAGACAGCGGTCATTTTCAAGATGGCTGCCACCTGGATTTGGAGTTGTTCTGTTGTTGATACAAGGTTGAAAATTTGCATGAGCATTCTCCATGGGTCACTTGAGAAGAAAAGGGTCCCAGCCACTTGAAATTTCAAGATGGCGGTCATTTTCAAGATGGCCACCGCCTGGATTGGAGCGGCTAAGTGATATAATTGTTCCGTTGGTGATACAAGGATGAAAGTTGGCATGAGCAGTCTCAGTGGGTCACTTGACAAGAAAAGGGTCCCAGCCACTTGAAATTTCAAGATGGTGGCCATTTTCAAGATGACCGTCACCTGGTTGATTGGCCAGAGCTGCCGTTTCTCCACTCCATGGTCAAAATAGGTAACTCTTTTTTGTCCGACTCCTCACCCTTGATCTGTCTGGTTTGGTAAAACCTGCCAGGAGTTGCCTCCCACTGGCATGGTTCTCACGGTTCAGTGAGGTACACAAGCTCCCTTACCACGACAAGGTACAGTCACAAGAGAGGTCTTTTTGTCTTTTCTTTTTTTTAACCTAACAATCACTAGATTTGTCAAATCTGCCCTTGACCTGTCCGGTTTGTGTTTTTTTATTGTGTTTTTTATATTTTGGGTTTTTTTCAAACTAACAGCCACTAAAGATGAGTAACTTAGCACAGCTCTGGCGTTGAACAGACAGCGCTCCTAAATAATAACTGAACAACTAGAACTGAACAGCTAGATCCAGAGGCAGCAGCAGCTCCCTTTGGCTGACACTGCCACTGAACCAAATATCCATCTTGAGTAAAGACCAGAGGTGACGATTACAAAGTAACTCCTCAAACGAAAGTATCTCTCACTGATAAATAGTCAGTGGAAAATGATACTAAGGAACTAAACAGAAAATGTACTTCACTGTTAGATATAGGCAGGCAGTGGAAATAATGTTTCAAAGTAACAACTAAAAATATAGCTTCTCCTATTATAATATGCTGGGGACGAACTACAACTGACAACACGCTGATATAACATTACAGCATTACTACACAATAAAGAATTTTAAACTTTATAACATTAGTGTTTTAAAGCTGAACAACTGTGTGTGCTGTAGCTAAAGCAAATTTTGGTAATTTGCAAGGTTTTTAATCTAGGTTTAGAAAAACCTGACATTCACGGACGCATAATGAATGAATAGCGTATCAATACCTTGTTAATAGCATATCGTTTAAAATAATGTTAAAGTGACTGGGTCACTATTTTTGGATATAAAACGTTAACGTCAGCGTTAACAATAACGTTAAATAACTATTAGGTGAGTGGGTCACAAGTTAATGCATTTTCCAAGTGAGATGATGCAAATAAAGTACCGGTACAAGGAGGGAAATAGCCACTAAACACGTTACAGCATAATGTACAACAGTTCTAAAAGTCTAAAAAACCATAGGATTAGTTGGTGGTGGTTTAACGTTAAAACAACTTCAACTTTTTCTCTGAGCCGAGCCACTTTTAACAACCACCCGTAACCACACAGGCACTTAGTCAATATGTCATACTGAGGTAGCAAACCTAGAGTTGACTATTCTTTAATTGACTGCATTTTTTATTTAACTGTTGCCACTTTTTATCTGTTTTTATTTCATTTTATTCTATTATCATTTTTATTTTTTTTTCACTCTCTCTCTCTCCATGCTGTTCTTTTCTCCATTTTATGTAAAGCACCTTGAATTACCTCTGTGCCTAAAATGTGCTGTACAAATAAACTTGCCTTGCCTTTTTTTCCCCTCGGAAATTGTACAATAAGACGTTTTGGAGGCCTTCATGGGCCAATACGTGACACTGTGATATTTTTGCCCAAGGCTATCATATCATTAAAAAAAATCATACTGTGACATGTCTAGAAAAGGGTCTACCCTTTTACTACCTTTAACCATGCACTTAAATGTATGGGATAAAACTATGTTAATGCTTTAGCCCTACACCTAATCTGATTGTTCATCCAATGTCCATTAAATCCCATGCAATCTGTACATTAAGCGGCGGCCATCTTGGAAATGGCCACCATCTTGAAATTTCAAGTGGCTTGGAACGTTTTCTTGTCAAGTGACCCATGGAGACTGTTCATGCCAATTTTCATGCTTGTATCACCAACTGAACGATTATGTCACTTAGCCGCTCCACTATAAAACACATGAACACAAACAGTGATATCAGGCTCATTCACTTCCTGAATTCAGTGAAGCTCATTTTTCTCCTTCACCAGTTCCTCATCTTCCTCTCACAAACACAACCACCTCTCATCTCATGCTTCCATCTACACTTTCCATCATCTCTGATCCCGTTCCATTAAAAATGTGTCAGAAACCCGACAAAAAAATAAATAAATAAAAAATAACGTGGGAAGTGTTTTCACAAGTTATTCACATGCATTTCACACGAGACAGGAAATTTCCACTTTCTCCTCATCTGTAATGGCTTTCTTGTCATAATAGGTCATTGACTGTGTGTTTGATTGGTGTTACTACTCTGCAAGAACAAAAGGATGCAGTTAATAAACTGCAGCGCTGCGTCTCATATGTTCTTCAGACATTTCCACCAGCAGTGACTTCCTGTAGATACAGAGAACTGACTGTCGTCTGTTGACGTCTGAAGACAAGAAAAAACTCAACAAATACAGCAAAAATAGTTTGCTTCTGTTAAACCTTCTCAGTCCTGAGATTATGTCTCCTATTCTACCACTTCACTTTTCAAATTTAACTGCCAAAGATATTCGTTTACAATGATCCTGCTGCCTTAAAAGGCAAAAGGAAACAGTTGCATCACTTCATTAAAAGTTGGTCAGTGGAGGCTTGAAGGGAGCAGGTCGCTTTATTCGGATACATGGCCTCATTTTGTTGAAGTGAGCAAACACCTCCACAAGTGCAAACCTTCAGGCTCTGCACAAATCCTCTGCCAGCCGTAAGAACCCAGACCATATTACATAAACATTAAATATGCAGCATATTGTACATTCAAAAACACAAATCTGTCCTTTTATCTTTGGCTGTGAGTTTCACAGCGCTGCTGTCTCTTGTTTCTGCCAAGACCTGGATCCCACAAGGGTCCGTATGACGCACAGCGAGAACCTGGTGATCTAAAACCTCTGTCTGTCTCACATGCTGCTTCAAGGCTGGCACACGCACACACAGGGGCAAAGCAGACAGCACTCAGACTGTAAAGGTTTGTCATTTCTGATTTTAAAGGGTTAGAAAATATAAATCAGGCGCGCCAGAAAGGTGGTTTCAAAAAAGACACTACAGCAAAGTCAGATGATGTAATGCATGAAGGGCATCATCACCATGAAGTCTGTCTCCTCCAAAACAACTTGAAGAATCTCTAGATTCAAAGCCTATAGACGTTGGCTTTGAAATGAGTCAGGATCAGTGTCGGCACTACAGAAGTTCACATTGTCATCAGCTCTGTGAAGTCTTTTCTGAAAATATGCAAATATCTGGAAAACAAATTCTACTATGATGAACTTTTTAGTCTTGTATTTAACTGAAATATGTAAACAAGACTTTGAGTTATTGTGCAAACAAGCAAACAGACAAACAAGACAAGGGAAATTCACATTAGAATGCCAGCTAAGACTCTCACACCTCACAAGCTGTTCAGGTCCAGAGGAAGTGCAGGACTTCAGGCTCAGCGTCCCTGTGCTTTTGTTCCTCGCAGCTCTGTGTATCGATTTTTGCAACATTGAGCCCAGCCACCCTTTTTACGCTCCACCAGCCATCCATCGAAGCAACACTAACAATTACACAATAATTACGTCCCCTGCTGCTCCTGTAGAGCCGTGTGGGCCGGCTGCCGTGGCCTCTGGAAGTGCTGCACGATTAGCCCTTCACCTCTGACATCATGTTTCCTCTGTACAGCCACGACGACATGAAACTACACAGTGTCAGCATCAGTTCGGCTTCCACTCATTCTCTTCCTGTCTTTCGTTTTTGTTTTTCCACTAAGTTGTGTAATTGTAACTGTAATTCTTTTGCTTGTTTTATCACAAGTTTTTGTCATTCAAAATGATCTGTATTGAGTTCAGGCTTTTTTGTTTGGTTGATGTTGTTTTATCAAACCTGGATAAATGTTTATAATCTTATTAAATACACATTTATCGAGTCATTCCAAACCAATAACCGATCAGCTGGGATCTGATCAGGCAAAAGGCTCAGAGTAGTCTTGATAATTCATGATTAATACTGATTTGTGGTCTAAAATCCCTGTTTACATCTGTATCTATCATGCTGATTATTTGTGCTCAGATTTTACTGAAGACGGCGTCATTTCTGCCAGAAGGTCAAAAGGCCCCACGCACAGTTATATACATCATATCAGTCGAAACGGCACGCTGTCATCCAGACAGCCACCTGGTGCTGCAATGATGATGAATTTTCTGCTCTGACCTTGTTGAGGACGCATCAGGAGTTATTAGCGCTTAGAATGCAAAATATATAATATATGTATTCAAATGGCTCAAAGATCTCCTCTGTAGCAGTTTAAGAGATCAGATCAATTGGGATCTTGGTTTTAAAAGTATGTTTGGGGGTTAAACAGCGTCAAGTCCCTGGTCTAAAACAGACCTTTATTATTTGTCCTTCCCTTTCAACTTAACTGTCAAATAAGGTCAAAATGCCTTAAAGCTGGGGTAGGCTCTTTATTTTTGGTGTCATTGCGCTGTGCAGTGGAGTTGCTTCCCTAGGAGTCTCATGCTACAGCTAGCTTGATTTCCTTGAGTTCTCTGCTTTGATGGAATTAGTAATCTGAAAACATAAATCTAAGTGTATGTACTGACAAGCTGTTTTTCGAGGCAAACCCTCCTGTTGGTCACTGTTCATGCCCTTCGACTGAAAACAGCTGATGTGATAAAATAATCACTGCAGTTGTTCATTAAAAATCATCATCAAAACCAGGTTCATGCTCATTACTGTCACAAGTGATCACACACATAAATTCACAAGAAAAATACATGTCGACTCCCACACAAGCGTACAGCATAAAGATGCACACAGAACTCCACATGGTCTTCCCTTTGTCTCCCTTGTCTCTCATTGTGCTGCGGAGCAGCTGATTGGACAGACAGCAGCGTCTCTGGTGCAGGTTGTGTAAGAGGGAACGCCCACCATGTGTCAACTCAACACCTACAGACAGAGCAAAGAGACTCTTGGTCTCCACACGCCTCCGCTCGAGCAGTTACCTGAACATGAGGGAAATCAACCCATCCGGCTGCCCCACATGTCAGAGACACACGTTATGTAAGACTGATGAAGAGCAGCAACTAATGAAAGTTTAGACAAAAAACTTTGGACAGTTTCATTGCTTTGTGTGTTTTGGGGTTTTCTGTGTTTTTTTTAAACACTTTCATGCTCTTTGATTTTACAGAAAATCTTATTTGTGTAACATGTTTGAGTTTTTATTCACCTTATTTACCTTTCACCCTGATTTCACTGCATTTATTTATTAAATAACCTTTATATTTTAGTCTAATAAAAAAAACATGAACTCACAATTGTAATTAGCTGATGTCATGTTGTTTTTTCCTGAAGTGTTTGACACAGTGTGTTTGAGTCAGAACCTCCACCATCTCCATTTCTCTCACTGTAAAGAGCTTTTCAGGCCCAAATTGCATGGCCCAGTCAGGGGTCCCATCCCATTCAGTTCAGCATGTCCAATCCCATCAGCCCCAGCAACAGTCACGGATTACTGAGTGCAATGAAGCTCAAATCCCATCAGAAAGAGGAAAAAACATCTGAGAACCAGAATGAGGCACACTGACGAGTCAGCATGAGTTCACTAAAAGTCTGTGTTGGTGATTCTAATTCTGACTTTTTCTAAAGATGGAGTAAATTATGTTTTCTGCTGGGGCTGACGTGCAGGTTGTCTGTGCCACATCTGGGGCTCAAGCCAGTGGGATCGTGTTTTCATGGCAGCAGCTTTGCAAAGTGTTTTGATGTGCAAGTCTTTAAGCTGCACATAAGCATTCTCTATGAGCCACAGAGTGAATCCATCCATCTTATTTCTCAAGAATCTAAAGAAAAAGCTTTAAGTTCCCCTCCATAGCCGGAGTGAGCAAGATGGCTGACAGTATCAAAGGAAACATGGAGGCATTCAAACATGCTTCAGCCTCACTGAGGAATCTGTTGTTGGCAACAAGAAACGAATTGGTATCTTTTATTTGTTTGTTAGCTTGTAAGTGGAAGTGGCTCACACACGTGCTACAATGTTAACGTGACCGTTGATAGATGTTTTTGGTGGAAAGCAGAATGAATCTCCAGGTTGAGTTTGGTTTCTTCCATGTCTGTTGCTAATGCAAACTCTCTCCCTGTACTGAAAGTTCACTCTGCACGCTAGGTTTCTTCTTTCTCTTCCTGCGATTAACTTTTGAATAACTGAATCAAGCTCACCCAGAGTCCATTTGAATCTCAGATTTTAGGTAAGTGCATGGCATCACCCCCTTCAGGAGAGAAATGTTAAAATACAACTTTGCAAAAGAGTCTTTATAGTCAAGGTCCGATAATGTAGGGCCATGAACATAAATACATTTTGAGTTGAGAGGTTTTTTTCTAAACCAAAGAAGTACAAGAAAGTAAAGTTTGCACTGTCTGAAATGTCATGAATACACACACACACACAAGCACACACACACACACTGACCTGCATCTCCTTGTCTCCGTATTTGGAAGGGTGCTTGCTGCCCTGGCTCTTCCTGCGAAGTTTCTTCAGCTCTGCCTGGCACTTCTCCAGACTCTCCCCTTTGCTCTTGTGCTCCATCTGGTACTTCTTCAGTGCAGCCTGAGGGGGGCAGCACAAAGTCAGCAGGGGCAAGGCAGTGATTTTTAATACCTGGCTGGTGCAGAATTTGGACTGAAGATGCACGGGTTATTTCTCCTTTAAGCTGTCCTCTCTGCCTAAACTAGCTGCCAGACACCAACAGCAGACGTGCTGCTCTGTGTTTGCTGGATGTATTAGTCTGCTGATATGGTTTCCATTTCAAGTTGAATGGTGTCTAGTTCACAACAAGATAAGGCTTGGATTATAAACATTTAAACTTTTAATCAGAATGGTCATAGGGGGTGGAGCCTATCCCAGCATGCACCGGACGACAGGCGACCGACAGCACAGGTATGTCTGTAGTCTATGACATAAAGAGAATGCAGACTGCCTGTGTTTGCACTGCACAGAGTAAGATACAAAGACAACTCAAAGGAAAACGCAAATCAGATTTAAAACATGAGGTCAATAAGTTTCAGGAGTGCTCATCTGCATTTGAACACATCAGAGTTTTTGACAGTAATGATCACAATGACAAACACCCTCGTTCATCTCCAGCCTCAAAGGATGAATGACTGGGACTGATTCCAAACTGCTTATCACCTTAAATGAATTTTCTCCTTTTTTTTCTTTTTTTGTTGCAAAACAACTCATTTTCACAGTATGAGTCATAATTCACAGGGCAGAGTGGGAAGCGATTTATGTAACTTGCTGCAGTGGTTTGGATGAAAGCCGGAGGGAAATTAAGCAGAGAGAGTGCATTTTGTCTCTGGCCGGTGATTTTATGAGAACATGGTTTATAATTTATTCCCAAAATCTTCCCCCTCTGAGAGACCTGAGCGACGTGGACCACAGTTAAATGTGGTGATTCCTTCATGCACATGGTGGGTCAGGTGCTCTGTTAACAATGAACCAAAGAAAGATGCTGTGTGATTCGGTTTGAGCAGTTATGAGTAGAGCTTTAAATAAAAGTTGTTCAGTTACTAATTCAAGTTGGAATTTTAGTTTCTTTTTTTCTGTAATAGTGAGAAAAACAAGTAAAGTCTAAAAAAAACCACAAATACAGCAGTTCCAGCTTCCCCACAAAATAACAGCAGACACTTAGATATTAAACATATTATTAGAAAACTTAAGTTCCCAGCATGCATCTGTTCTGTTGCTTTCATTGTTTACTGTATTTTATGGAAGATTTATGAAATCACTCTGACAAGCTGCATTTCCTAGTTTTCTGTTAGTCTACTAAAGCAAATTGGTGTCATGTGATGATGACATTGATTAGGACAAATTTTTCAACACTAAGAATCTTTTTTTGTTTTGTTTAAATGAACATTTAATAAACTGCAGACAGCAGGAAGTTTTGACAGGGTGTCTGTGTCTGATGTTCACAGGAAAGTGATTTAAAGCTAAAGTCACAGACTTGTGCCACTAGGGGGCAGAAAACTCCACAGCAAACTGACAAGTTCATAGCTTTGACATATTAACACCTTCTGAAGGTGTTATTCCTGACATGTTGGCACATGATTACCTGTTCATCCCTTTCAGCTCTGATGACAAATATCTAGTTATATTAGTGAAGATGTTTCACTGACTTCAGCAGCTCATCTGTCTGTCTGTCTGTCTGTATGTGTTGTGAAGTGTGCAGGAAACTGTTGTTTGCTGAAACCAGCTGCCTGCTGTTGCTTGAGATTAGTTTGATGAGAGAGCTGAGACTAAACCAAACACCAAAGCAATGAGTTGCAGAGCTGGTTGATAATTCTTTGGTTTGTCACTCAACACATGGGCTGGTGAGAGAAGCTAAATGACAAGGAGAGTCTTTGTCAGTATGTAACTGCGCATGAAGAAGAGTCTCACGTTCAGGTAGCGAGCATCCAACTCGACCTTCTTCTCCAGCTCTGTGAGCAGCTCGTTGTGAAAAGACTTCAGCTGCAAGACACAGAACAAAAAACAATGAAAACAAAAACAATGTAGCAAACTACTCACATCAACAAAAGATTCTTCTCTAAAAGGGACTGAAATGTTTCAGTGTGTTTGTATCGTCACAGGAAGGGACAAATATCTGGTATGTGCGCTCACGCCAAAGTCAATTTGCTCTCTTTGTTTGTATCTCTGTGTGTGTGTGTGTGTGTGCATGTGTGTGTGCATGTGTGTGTGCGTGTGTGTGTGCGTGTGTGC
>MDSQ01000167.1_pt1 | contig 13063 bp, 12 predicted proteins | sample 1008251 | NCBI WGS metagenome assembly MDSQ01 (sample SAMN05526597, study PRJNA338239) | gut metagenome | isolation source: Hindgut content | host: Naso unicornis | place: Saudi Arabia: Red Sea | collected 2016-05
CATTCGCTTAATCAAATCTGGATTAGAAGTGATATAAGGAGATGTTACAAAAAATATTGCAGGTGTCTGAGTCTTTTTTAGAGTGTCCAAAATTTTGCCCGTTTGCCCATTTTCGTACCCCTCATCAAATGTAAGATATAATACTTTTTTGCTAGTATCTCCTACATAGTAGCCGTCATAAGTTGCGATGTCATAGCTTAATTTGTCGTTAACACGTGGTGTTTGATGATCTTTTTCTCGTACTAGCCACCAATCCACTTTAGTATTATCTAAATTGTTAGCAAAGATAACACTAGAAAACATGAAAATTCCTAATAATACAATTAATTTCTTCAACTTTATTCCCCTTTCAAATGTCTTTTTTTGACGCTTACATACTGAGGAGTGGGAGCCCTTAGTGTAGTAAACAACTTTTTCTTAGTATTACCTAAAAATGTATTTGCATACGTAGTATTTGTAGTGTACAATAAAATAAGGGAATGACCTATTTAGTCTAAACGAGGAATAATGTAGAGTATAAAGTAAGTGAGGTAAAAAAATGTACAATGAATTTGCTAGGGTATACGATGTTTTTATGGGCGAAACGCCTTATAAAAAGTGGTATAACTTTATAAATACAGCATTAACACAAAATGGCATATCTCCTAAAATAGTATGCGATTTAGGGTGTGGAACAGGTGTTTTATGTAAAATGTTTGAAGAAGATGGTGTAGAAGTTATTGGGATAGATGGTTCTGTAGATATGTTGGCTGTTGCAAAGACGCAAAGCCGTAATGTATTATATCTAAATCAAGATATAAGTGAATTTGAGCTGTATGGTACTGTGGATTTAATTTATAGTAGCTGTGATACCTTAAACTATTTAATAGAACCGGCGGAAATTAAGAATGTGTTTAAATTAGTTAATAATTATCTTGAAAAGGATGGATTATTTATCTTTGATATAAATACTGAATATAAATATAAAAATGAATTGGGCGAGAAAGTCTTTGTTGAACAAAATGATGATGCTTCGTATATATGGGAAAATTTTTACGACCCGAAAGAAAAAATTAATGAATTTGGCGTGACTTTTTTCATACGGGACGATTATATATATAAGAAAAGTCAAGAATTTCATTATCAGAAAGCGTATACAATTGAGGAAATTAAACAATATTTAGAGGAAGCGGGACTTATTATTTTAGGAATATATGACGATTATACTAGTAATATGTATAACCCTACTACGAGTAGGGCAACCTTTATAACGAAAGAAGGATATTTAGAAGATAAATTCTATCAGAGATAAGATAAAAATTAAAGGAGAAGCAAGTAAATGGAAGATTACGTAATACGAGGCATAAATAGAAGTTTTCGAGTTTTTGGGGCAAATACAACACAGTTAGTTAGTCAATTGGCGACAAGGCATGCAACAACTCCAGTTGCAACCGCAGCACTAGGCAGAACACTTACGGCAGCCACGATAATGGGGCAGATGAGCAAGAACAGCGAAGATAGAATTAGTATACTAATAAAAGGGGATGGCCCAATTGGTGGGATTGTTGTGGAAGCTAATGGGAGAGGAAACGCAAAAGGATATGTATATAACCCAGATGTTGATATAGAAAAAAATGCTAAAGGTAAGTTGAATGTTGCAGGAGCAATCGGTAATGCTATTATGACTGTTTCAAAAGATATAGGTCTTAAAGAGCCGTATATTGGACAAACAGCAATGCTATCTGGAGAAATTGCAGAAGACATTGCAGACTACTTCATGATTTCTGAACAAGTAAATTCGGTAGTAATACTAGGTGTTTTAGTAAATCCAGACGATTATACAGTAAAAGCATCAGGTGGCATAATAATTCAAGTTTTACCAGATGCACAAGAAGAAGATATAGATAAGTTAGAAAGCAAAATAACCGAATTTAGTTCTCTTACAGAATGTTTAGAAAAAGGACAGAGCATAGAAGAAGTAATTAATACACTATTAGAAGACGTAACTATTTTATCAAAAATAGATGTTAAATTTAATTGTGATTGTTCAAAGGACAAAATGGAAAGAGCACTAATTAGCTTAGGAAAAAAAGAATTGACAGATATTGTACAAGATGACCAACCAGACTTAGAGTTAGTTTGTCACTTTTGCAATGAAAAATATCAATTTGATAAAAAAGCTATAAAAGATGTAGTAGACACAATAATATAACACACGGATTGGTAAAAAAATCTATAATTTATATCATTAAGTGTAACTAAATGTTAATAATTTTAATATATCATGTATATTAATAGAGAATAATAAAGATTGACATTTATAGGGGGGAAATATGCGAGTTCTTTATAGTTTTAAAATTTATCTGGCAATACTTTCGGCACTAGTTTTAACCTTTAATAGCTTTATGACTTCTATTTTGGTTTTTACATTTGCAAATGTAATGCTTATGTTTTATACAGCGTTTTTATCAAAGGGAGTAACTAGGAAAATCATAATTTTTATATCATATAGTTTTGTTATGATAGTCCAGCTATGTTTTTGCGTATTTATGATGGAAAATGAATTGAGTAGGAGTATAATTTTAGCATCATATCTATTACTAGGATTATCATTTTATTTAAATAATTTGTTAACTATGAATTTAGAAGATTTTTATATATTTTCTAGTGTAGAAAAATCCAATATATTATCATTTGATAAGATAGAAGATTTTAACAAATTTTTGGCACAAAAGAAACAAATTTTGCACAGTTCACGCCAACTTTTAACTCGTGAAATTATAGAAGAAGTTATAGCAAATGTAAGGCGCAACAGCTCGTTTAGCTACATTAACCAAGGAAGCCTAAATGAAGAATATTTTGAAAAATTGCAAGAAACATTAGCAGATGAATATGTATATATAGTAATATCAGACACAGGAACTCCAATAAGCAAGGTTATGGCATTGGGTACAAAAAAGCCATATAACCATGCATCCATTGCATTTGATAAGAAACTTGTAACATTAGTAAGCTATAATGGAGGCGAATGGATTAATCCACCAGGGCTTAATGCAGAGATGGTAGAGTATTTATTAAAAAAAGATGAATCCTCTATATATGTTTATAAGCTAAAAGTTAACAGAGAACAAAAACAGAAGATGATAGATAAAATTGCTGAAATAAATAAAAAAGGTAGTGCGTATAATATGATAGGTCTAGTCACAAAGCAGTCTTATAAACCTAATATTATGTATTGTTCACAATTTGTTTATAAGCTATTAGAACATGCAGGAGCAACTTATTTTAAAGCAAACCCTGATGATGTTAGACCAACAGATTTAATTGAGTTAGACTATGACAGAAAATTAGAATTAGATTATAAAATTGTATTTGATAGATTTTAACATAAGTTATTTAGTAGGCCAACTAATTTTGTATTTAAAAGGTATTATAACCTTTATTGTATACGAAAATAATAGTTGGCCTTTTTGTGTTATGTATAAATAATAAAATTAAATAAATTATAATAAATATATTAATGATATAAAAAACATGGTATTAATGTATTTATTAATGTATATAATATGTATATTATACGTATTCAGCATAAAATATTGGGCAATTTTATAATAAGTAATAAGGCTGATTATGCATATCAATAAAAAATAGGAGGATGATATATGGAGCAAGCTGAGTATTTTATAAATTATTGTTTTTATGACTTTAATATGGTGTCGATTTTTGTTAGACTTGCGTTAGCAGTGATTTTGGGAGGCTCAATTGGTTTAGACAGAGAGAAACGTACTAGATCAGCAGGATTTAGAACACATTCTTTGGTATGCATTGGTGGCACGCTAATAATGTTAACAGGTAACTATATAAACATAAATTTTGAAGGTCCGACCGATGTTGCAAGATTAGGTGCTCAAGTGGTGAGTGGGATAGGTTTTTTAGGGGCAGGTACAATTATGAGTTCTGGACACCAAAAAGTTGTTGGACTTACAACAGCAACAGCATTATGGATTTGTGCAGGTATAGGATTGGCTTTAGGAGTAGGATTTTATGAAGGGGCTTTTGTAGTATGCTTCTTTACATTAATCTCTTTAAGAGTATTAAGAGTGGTTGATAAAAAGTATAGAAGAGAAACTCATTTTGTGGATATTTATTTAGAGCTACATAAAGCTACTGATATAAATAATGTGACTGATATTTTGACGGACAATAATGTTCTTTTAATATCGCTTGAATCTAAGAAGCCAAAAATTACGGCAAATGAGATAGGCATATCTTTGGTGATAAAATTGAAAAATGCGCAAACCTCTGATAGTGTTATTAAACAAATGAATGAGTCGGATAAAATTGCATTTGTACACAAAGTTTATCTATAGACGCTTAGAAAGGTAAAATATGATTAATATAATTTAGAATAAGTTTTTTGATTAAAGTTATGTAATTAAAAAAAGGAAGAATAGGAGAATAAATTATGTATGAATTTAAAGGTACGTTACCTAGATATTATTCTGGTAACGTTTGCTACCAATATAATTTACAAAAACCTTGCAAAAGTTTAAGAATTAGGATGGAGTATATGCCAACAGATAGGGAGGAAAATGCAAAGGAATTTACAGAGATTGTAACACAGCAGTTATATAAAGCCTATAACCGTATGCCTTCTGAAGATGAGATTAATACTGCTTTAAAAGGGGTGAAAACAGAAATTCAGCTTGCGGTATACCTAAATGATGAATTTTTAGGAAATATACACAATCCTAGCACAGTAAAAGATATGCTTTTTGATGAAAGCTCAGAACGTACAATAGGTTGTATAAAGGCTAAACCGCCTTTTTTTGGTAAATTAAAAATAATAGTTAATTCATTTTATGTCATAGATAAAGAAGTTTCATATACAGTTCAAGTTGAAACGGAGGAAGCATAAATGATAAAAAGAGTCGAGTTGCATAATCATACAAACGAATCTGACGGAAAACTTAGCATATACGAACTTGCAGATTATTTTACAGAAAATGAAATAACGGCATTTGCTTTAAGTGACCATAACACAACTTCGGGTATTGCACCGCTAAGAGAGTATAAGAAAGATAAATTTGAATTAATAGAAAGTTGTGAATTAACCACTTATTATGGGCATATTGTGGTTCATAATATTAAAGAAAATATCCCTTGGGATGATATTAATACAGAAAATGTTGATGTTTTATTCGACAGAGCTCATGCACAAAATGCAATAGCTGGGATTGCACATCCATTTTGTCCGGCAAAGCCATTAGGAAATGGAATAAGGTTTGAATTAAAGGTTAATGATTATAAAAAAGTTGATTTTATAGAAGTTGTTAATATGTGCTGTTCATATGAATTAGTAAACTCAAAAGCGTTTGCATTATGGGAAGACTTGGTGATTGAAGGATATAGAATATCTCCCACATCGGGATTGGATTTACACGTTAAAGCTGAGGTATCAAACATTTATAAAACGTATCTAATGCTTGATGATACTTTTAAAAATAAAGATATTGCAACTCAGTTAGACTTTGCGATTAAAAATGGGCTAGTATTAGTAACTAGAGAGCCTATTATTGAAATAAATGACAGTAAAGTAAGTGTTACGAACTTTGATAAATATAAAGAACGAGAATGTTATGTTACAGTTGTTACTAAAAATGGAGTAAAAAAATTAACTGATTATAAATTTGATATTAATTTAGGCGAGGCTACTGTGATTAAAGTACATGATAAAAACGATAAAATAATTGCGTGCAGGGCTGTGTTTAGAAAATAGGCAATATTATTAAGATGAGATTAATTAAGGGGGTACAATGTATTCATTTTTATTAGCGATAATTTATTTAATTTTTATAAGTTTAGGACTACCAGATTCTTTAATAGGCTCAGCTTGGCCAATAATGCACCTAGATTTGGCAGTATCAATATCATATATGGGCATAGTAACTGTTATAATATCTCTAGGAACAGTGGTGTCTAGTCTATATTCTGATAAACTTACTAAAAGGTTTGGAGTCGGTATAGTAACAACAATAAGCATCTTTTTATCAGCACTTTCTTTAATAGGATATGCTTTCAGTCGACAATTTTGGATGGTATGCCTTTGTGCCATACCATATGGATTGGCGGCAGGAGCCATAGACGCTGCGATTAATAACTATGTTGCACTGCATTATAAGTCAAGTCATATGAGTTGGTTGCACTGCTTCTGGGGAGTGGGAGTGTCAATTAGTCCTTATATTATGAGTTTTGCATTAATTACGGATAGAGGATGGAATGCAGGTTTTAGAATTGTAAGCTATATACAAATTATTATTGTATTAGTAGTTTTATTTAATATTTCTCTATTTAAAAAGGTTAGTACAAGTACTAGCAATGATGTAATATCAAGCATAGATATAAAATATACAGATATTATAAAAATTAAGGGAGTTAAACTGATTTTATTCACGTTTTTTTGTTATTGTGGATTGGAAGGGACTGCTGGGATATGGGCAAGCAGCTATCTTGTTGAGGCAAGAGGTATGGATGCAGAAATTGCGGCTAGATATGCAGCGTATTTTTATATTGGAATAACGCTAGGTAGATTTATAAGTGGATTTATTACAAATAAATTAGGCGATAAAAATATGATAACTTTAGGTCAGGCAATAATTTTAATAGGTGGTTTTATTATGTTTGTATATCCTTTAGTTGGATTATTGTTAGTAGGCTTGGGGTGTGCACCGATATATCCAGCGATTATACATTCAACGCCGTATAATTTTGGTAAGGAATATTCTCAGGCTATAATAGGAATTGAAATGGCTAGTGCATATGTTGGAACAACACTTATGCCAGCAATATTTGGTTTGGTAGCCGAATATATAAGTATAGATGCCTATCCTATATACCTGATTTTAATTACGGGAACAATGCTTTTTACAGCAAATAGGTTTAACAGATTAATGAAAAATACTTAGAATTTTTGCTATAATTTGCTTTATCTTTTTAAAAAATAATAGTATAATCTTTGTGAAAGGACGGAACATTAAGAGTATGGAGAATTATTTTTACTTTATGAATAAGGCCTTAGAACAAGCTAATAAGGCTTTAATCTTGGACGAAGTTCCGATAGGAGCTATTATAACTTATAGAGGTAAAATTATAGCAACAGGATATAATAAGAGAAATACAAACAAAAATTCTACATCCCACGCAGAATTAATTGCTATTAGCGAGGCATGTAACAAATTAGGAGATTGGCGACTAGAGGAGTGTAGCATTTATATTACATTAGAGCCGTGCCCTATGTGTGCGGGAGCCATAGTACAAGCTAGAGTATCTACAGTAGTTTATGGTGCACCTAGTCCAAAATCGGGTTTTGGCGGTTCTGTAATAAATATATTAGAAATGGATACACTAAACCATAGGTGTGAAGTAATTAGAAATATAAAAAAAGATGAATGCTCAAGGTTATTAAAAAATTATTTTATACAAATGAGAAAAAAGAGTTTAAATTCTTCTAAAGTAGTGGTATAATATCAAAAAAATATTTTTATTAGATTATGTGTCTTAAACTAATAATATTACACAAATTAAGGAGTGAAAAAATGTCAACTGAAACAGAACAAAAAACATCAACTGTCACTAATAAACATAAAAAGGCTAGAGTTTTTAGAGATTATATTATAAACCAGAATACGGTAAATATGTTCAAGGAAGAAGAAATTGAAAACGCTATCTTATTTAGAAGTGCATATAAAATAAAAGATGAAAATAAGCAATTTATGATAATTATCAATGATAGTATATATACGACTATGCAATCACTGATAATAAAAGATATCCCAGAAGATAAAAGAGAACATATGTTAAGAATAATTAATCAACTGCAGTTTGAATTTCCAACTGTAAAATATGTAATAACTCCAGATAATCATTTAATGACTTCTATGACTTTCCATGGAACAGATAAAACAATGGACCCTGGGACTATGATTCTTTGCACTGTAGAGTACTTTAAAGCTTTAGCAAATAATCACTATGATAGATTTTTGGCAGTATTAGCGTAAAAAAAGGATTAGGTGATGAGCCTAATCTTTTTTTGCATTGTTATTAAAAAATACTATTGCTGATATACATACTACTACACATATAGTAAGATGCACTATAAATAATGGATTTGAAAAAACAGATGATAATATAATTAGTGCACCTATTATTGCTAATATTGGAATTAAATATCCTTTAATAGAATTTTGTATCTCGCCTTTTTTGGCTAGTATTATAACTTGGACATACAGATAAATATACAGAGCATAGCTAATAGCCACAGAAATTTCAGATATATCCGAACCATTTAGTAAGTCATATTGTTGCGTAATATAGTGTAAAAACATCCAAATTATAGTTATAACAAAATAGATTATAGCAGCAGGTACTGATATGCCTAATTTTTCGTTAACTTGTTTAACATAGCTGGCTTGTGGAAACATATTTTTTTCTGCAAGTGACTGAGGCATTCTGATACCCCCTAAAATAAGTCCGTTTACAGTACCTAAGACAGATATGACTACAAATGTGAGTAATACCTTTGCTCCCATAGCTCCTAGCAGGTTATTTGCCACAACATCAACATGAGCATCTCCTAATTCGATAATTTCCATAGGATCCATTAATGAACTAATTCCTATAAAATAAATTAAATATACAATTAATATTAAAATTGGACTCACAATTAATGCTATAGGTAAATTGCGTTTACTATTTCTTATTTCACCACCGATAGACGTGGTTACTATCCAACCATCAAAGGAGAATGCAATAGGTGCAAGAGCACCGAGAATACTTGCATAACCTACAGTAGTGGACTGTGTTGCAGTGAGAGTTTGAGTTGGATTACCAAAGGCCAATCCGCAAAATGCTATAAATATAAGAGGTATGAGTTTTATAATTGTTGAAATATTTTGTATATATCCTCCAATTACTTTTGAGATTATATTAATTGCAAATAAAATTATCATATAAATAGTGCCTAACCCTACTTGAGTCAGTAAAGTCATTTCTATATTAAAAAGTATGCAAGTATAAATTCCAGCAACCCATGCTACGACTGCAGTAAGCGTTGGGTAATATAAGAAAAGTTGAAACCATCCCATAGCACAGGCGATGGGTTTGCTAAATTCTGCAGCATAACTAACTATGCCACCCGAGCTTGAGTTTCTTGCAGCAAGCTCAGATATGCTAAGACTGCCGAATATTATACTAATTGCTGCTAAAATAAATATTAGTGCACCTAGTGCCACACTGCCTCCGGTATACCTTAAAATATCATCACTCTTGAAAAAAATCCCGGAACCTATTACTATTCCTACAATCATGGCTATGGCTGTAGGAAGCCCATATTCTTTACGCATATTACCCTCCTTATTAATATTGCGGTGTTATAAAATATCCATTCTCTTCAAATGATTGTTTGATACGTTGTATGTGTTCAAACCCGTTTGTTTCTACAGTAATTTCCAGTTGAACATTTTGATATTTATTTCGTGCTTTAGATTGATTATGTTCTAGCCTAATAACGTTTGCACCAACTTCATTAAGTAACGATGCTACATTAAGTAATTCTCCAGGGACATTTGCAAGTTCTACTCCAAAACAGAAGATACGTCCACGAGATACAAAACCACTTTTTATTAGAGCAGATAAATTAAGCATATCAATGTTGCCACCACTTATTATACAAGCAATTTTCTTATTAGATATATTATTTAGATCTTTTAAACTAGCGATAGAAGCGACTCCTGCCGTTTCAGCTACTAGCTTATGTTTTTCTAATAATACAAGTAATTTTTCTACAATGGCACTGTCTTTTACAGTTTTAATTTCATCTACATATTCTTTAATAATATCAAATGTTAATTTCCCGGGTTGCTTAACTGCAATTCCTTCAGCAATAGTATCAACTCTATCTAATGTTCTAATTCTATTGGCATAAAAGCTTTTTTCCATAGCATTTGCACCGAAACTTTGTACGCCAATAATTTTAATATTTGGGTTGATGCTTTTTGCATATGATGCCACACCACTAATTAGACCTCCGCCGCCAATAGGACAAATAATTATATCACAATCTGGTAAATCTTCTAAAATTTCTAGTGCAACAGTGCCTTGGCCAGATATTATGTTAATATCATCAAATGGGTGTATAAATGTTGCACCAGTCTCTTGTGCTATTTCGCATGCTTTTTGATATGCATCATCATAAACTTCGCCATGTAAAATTACTTTACCGCCAAAATTTTTTGTTGCTTCTACTTTTAAATATGGGGTTGTTTCTGGCATAACAATAATGGAGTTTATATTTTCTTGTGTAGCAGCGTATGCAACGCCTTGAGCATGATTGCCGGCAGAAGCACATACTACGCCATGGCTTTTTTGGTCGTTAGACAAACTGCTAATTTTATTGAGTGCCCCACGCAGTTTATATGACCCTGTTATTTGCAGATTTTCGCATTTAAGATAAACTTTATTATTTGTTCCACAAATATCGGAAAATACTTTGCTATATAGTAAAGGAGTTTTAATAACCACATTACTAATTTTGCTATAAGCGTCTTGAATTTTTTCTACATACATTACATTTAACCACCTTTTTTAATTATAACTTGCTTTTATAGTTTTTATTATCTACAAAAAGACAAATTTTATTTGTATAAGCTATTTTAAATTATATTTTAGTTTTTTGATAGGTATTACTATTGAAGGAAATTGAGTGAAATAATATAGCCTACTGATCAGCACACCTCTTAAAGATAACTATTTTACAAAAAATTAACATTAATTTATTTTTGTAAAATAGTTGACAAAATTTATTGAATTGCATATAATGAACATATGAATACATATTCATATATAAAGGGGGGTAAGTATGGACGGAATGTGTCATTGCGAAAATGAATTATCAGAAATTCAAACAGAAAGAGAATTATATGAATTATCAGAGCTATTTAAAGTATTAGGAGATAGTACACGCATAAAAATTATTTATTTGTTATTTGAAAATGAGATGTGCGTTTGCGACATAGCAGATGAATTAAGTATGACTCAATCCGCTATTTCTCATCAACTAAAAGCACTTAAATTGGCTAGATTAGTTAAGTGTAGACGTAGAGGAAAAACTATATTATATACTTTAGATGATTCGCATGTAACAAATATTTTTAAACTAGGATTGGAACATGTTAGGGGAATTTGTGAATAGTTTAAGGAGGGTATTATGACTGAAGTATTGTTAGAAGGTTTACATTGTGCAGGATGTGCTAGAAAAATAGAAGAAAAATTGCATATATTGCCTAGCATAAAAGATGTAAATTTTAACTTTGCAACAACTAAATTAAAATTTAATCTTGCAGAAAATAATCAGCGAGAAAAAGTGTTAAAAGAAATTCAACAACTAATTGATTCTATAGAAGATGGAGTTACTGTAGTTGATTTGAGTAGGCAAGATGTAGGTGATATTCAAGATAGTAAAAAAGAATTATATAAAATTTTAACCTGTGGAGCAATGTATTTTGTAACATTTTTATATGTGACTATAACACATACAGAAGGGCCTGTAATATTTGGAATATTTTTTGCAATATACCTGCTAATAGGATATGATGTATTATGGTTAGCAGTGAAAAATATATTAAAAGGTAAGTTACTAGACGAGAACTTTTTAATGTGCATAGCGACGGTGGGTGCTTTGGCTATTAATGAGCCAGCTGAAGCTGTGGGAGTTATGATATTTTATAAATTTGGCGAGTATCTGCAAGAACAATCTCTTAAAAAGTCTCGTGCGTCAATTTCAGCTTTGATGGATATTAAAGTTGATACAGCAAATTTAATGGTAGGAACAAATATTGAAAAGGTTGATTGCGAAGATGTTAAAGTAGGTGATGTTTTAGCAGTATATAACGGAGAGAAAGTACCTTTAGATGGATCTATAATAAATGGGACATCTAGCTTAGACACTTCTGCATTAACAGGTGAATCAGTGCCCGTTAATGTTATGTTAGGAGACAATGTTTTATCAGGCAGTATTAATAAAGGTAGTGTTATTTATGTTAAAGTAGAAAAAACGTATAATGATTCTACAGTTGCTAAAATACTAAATTTAATAGAAAATGCAAGTGCAAAGAAATCACGGACAGAGAGATTTATTACGAAATTTGCAAAATATTATACCCCAATAGTAGTGTTAATAGCATTTGCATTAGCATTTCTTCCACCGTTTTTTACGGATATAACGCTAAGTGATTCTATATACAGAGGGTTGATTTTTCTAGTAGTATCTTGCCCATGTGCATTGTTACTATCAATACCTTTAGGATATTTTTGTGGAATAGGATATTCTTCAAAGAATGGTATTCTTATTAAAGGTGGAACTTACCTAGAAATTTTAAAAGATGTTGATACCGTTGTGACAGATAAAACAGGAACGTTAACAAAAGGGGCGTTTGAAGTTGTAGAAATAAAGTCTTATGATGTATCTGAAGAAGAACTTTTAAGATATGCAACTATTAGTCAAATAAATTCTAATCATCCAATTGCTAAATCAATTTTAAAAAGATATGCTCAGCATATAAGTGTAGAAGGAATTTCTGAGTATAATGAGATAAGCGGACAAGGAGTTTCAGTAATTTATAATAATCAGAAAATACTTGCAGGAAATGAAATGTTAATGAATGAGCATAATATTGAAATAATTAAATCTAACCATGTGGGTACTATTGTATATTTGGCTATCGATAATAAGTTTTTGGGTCATATTGCTATAGCAGACACTTTAAAAGAAGATACGATTTCTGGAATAAAACGCTTAAAAGAGGCAGGAATTAAAAATATTATTATGCTAACAGGTGATAATGCCAATGTTGCAAAAGAAATTGGTGATAAGATAGGAATAGATAAAATATTTTCAAACTTACTTCCACAAGATAAAGTTACTAAGTTTGAAGAAATTTTAGAAAATACTAAGCCGAATAAAAAAGTTATATATGTAGGAGACGGTATAAATGATGCACCAGTTCTTGCTAGAGCAGATATTGGAATT
>MDSQ01000168.1_pt1 | contig 13057 bp, 6 predicted proteins | sample 1008251 | NCBI WGS metagenome assembly MDSQ01 (sample SAMN05526597, study PRJNA338239) | gut metagenome | isolation source: Hindgut content | host: Naso unicornis | place: Saudi Arabia: Red Sea | collected 2016-05
TATATTATATTGAATATTGGCTGATATATCCAATATCGGAATCTTCTGACTCCCTTCTATCGTTATCGGCACAGGCCCCAAAAATCCCATATCAGTTGGGCCCCAGTTGTAAGACATCCCAAAATATCAAAAGTGCCTCTCCTGTGTTAGTCTTACATTTCTTGGCCCAAAACATATTTATTTTGTTGATTCTTTTGTTGACTCAAAGCAGACACTGACCATCTCATATTCTTGTGCTCCCACTGTCTTCTGAGTGGAAGCTGTAAAAATCTTTTCCTCTTTAATTAACTCACTGTTTGCAGATGGATACAAAGATAAACAAGCTGCCAGAAGAGTATTTATACCTACGGGGACAATATAATGTAACTAAACAAGCTGGCCGGACGATAGGGACTGGTTACCATGGACACAACTGAAACCTTTGCCCAAGCATAAATTGAAAACATTGCGTGGCTCTTTAATTCATTTTAATAAGTAAAGCAGGCTCTACATGTGTACCTTCCTCCTGTTTTAACAGTGGCGCTACATTCAGAAAACATTCAGGTGAAAAACATTTAAGAAATTTAATAATTCCATTATATTATGACTCAGAATTTTTTTTTTGCATTTACTGCAAATGTATAAAAAGTCTGTGATCTAAGTATGTCACCATAAAGCAGGCTAACAGATAATATGGCATTGTACTTTCACACACGTGGCAGCGATTGATGAGCACCAACATAACAAAAGACATGATGCTTAGCAAACACAATGAACTGAAGCGCAGCTATGCTTTGGCTTTGTATAAGAAAAAAGAGAAGCTATAGAGAATGAGGCATCTCAAGAGTGCGTTTGCATTCATGTGCCACTGTTTGTTGTTTTGCTACTCTTACAGAATGACAGTGACATTGCAGAATATTGGAATTTGCATGCCTTGTGCATAAGTGTGTGTGTGTGTGTATGTGTGTTGCTTCTTCCGCCATCTCGGCCTAAACAGAATCCCACAGTGGAACGGCATTGATCAAAAGGAGGTCAGACAGAGCTATTGAACTGCCTTCAAAGACATTCTGATTAGTTAGATGGTAACACTGCAACCATTCATCTTCCATGGCAGGACAGGACCCACCTCAGGTACTGCAGGGCTGATACATAACATACGAAGTTATGGAGATGCTCAGTACTGCAAGCAGCAAGGATTGGAAACTGCTGTGCTTTTTAAAAGACCTTCACAAGGGTTTGTTTTAAAAATGCAACTGAAGCCAGCCTGCCGCTGTAGTTATCAGCAGCGCTAATGCACCACAGTCTGCAATAATAATAATCATTTTATACTACATTACCTCACACTAGAACTGCAGTTGTAAAACAAATGATACCAGAAGGCTGCAATACATCAATAAATAAATAAATTAATTAAATTAAATAATAATAATAATAATAATTATACACAGGCAGGAAAATGTATCTTAAATAAGGGCTTTATCATAACATAAGTGTAAAACATCCATGTAAGTTTAAAATATTACTTCTTTTTGAAGAAATTAGGTTTTATGAAAACCTCTAAGGAAACAGTTGTGGTCATCTTCAAATAACAAAGCTTCTAACATATGATTGCTTAAGTGGCTGTGATCAATCCAATTATACTAACAAGGGATCAAGAAATGTTCAGCGGTTCCCTCACAGATAATTATCACTAGACTCTGCCCTTGATCTCGGCTCAAAGAGCATTTTAGCCTGTTTAAGATCATTTGTTTGGGTTACTAGGCTATCTTACAGTTTTGGTTCACTTGCACTGCTCTTACAGCATTGCTTGAGGTCAAAACACGCGGCCGTTTTCAGTGATGAAGTTCTAAAAATCAACTATATGCTACTTGCCCGGGGCAGCAGGCAGACAAAGAAAATGACTAGCTGGTGAACAAAGTGGAAAATTTGGGAACTGAAGAGCCATATATTTCTGTTGAAAGTTAGTTGAAACAAAATAAAGAGTGGAATATTGTATGTGCATTTGTCATATGGACAGAAATACAATTTTGAATAAATGATAATGTTGCTCTGAGTCTGCTGGATGAACAAAGTAGGCAATTGTAAGCTAACAAGTCCGACATATAAATTTGAAATCTGCTGATTTATCAGCATTGTGTTAACAGCCCACAAGTGGCCAAAGAAAAGAACATTAGTTATTAAACATTCAATCTTCATAGATATGGTAAAATACTTTCATATTAAAGGTTGACTTCCCATGGTCTCAACTCGAACACTGTCAGTCGTCACTCATCTTCGTCACTGATAACTATGTTAGAGGACTTCATGAGTATTAAAATCAGAATTTGAGTGATGGTCTTAATGCGATTGTTCAGACAACAAAAACAGACGATTCATCTCTGTTGTAAGCTCAATCAAAGCAACAAAATAAGTGATAAGACAGATTAAGAACTTTTTGAAAAAGACCTAAAAATGCTTTGGAGTAGAGAAACTCACTTTGATACGAACAGCTTTGTTAAATGTGTCTATCCATATCAGTGATACGGGCAGTGCTGTGGTCCAAGTATCCTAACAAGTCAGACCTCATTGAAGTAAGGACAAAATTGATCTAAATCAAGCAGTGGCAGCCGGTGTCTACTTCTCTGGGCTGGAATATTGATGAAAGTAAGTGCTATCGGCAAACCTGGCCTGAAAACAAATCGCTCAGTTCAGGGAAAATGCTGTTCCAATTGTCATAAGGTCACCTCCTAATTGTAGCTTCCCAATCTTGTTCACCTCAACAAAGTGATCCATGCAATATCCAATGATTGCTGAATTTTCTCAGTGTCCTTTGCAACTTATAACACCACTTAACTCTTACTCAACACAGGACTAGACTTACTCCCTACAGGTTAAACCAGTCCACAAAGTTCAAAATGTTTGGCACACAGGTGTTCGATTAAGGTTTAAAGAGCTCTGAAACTGAGCTTAAGGCACGGACGACTCCATATATGGCAAATCTGTCCCGGTATGTTTGTTTAGACTATGACAAGACAATAAATTGAAATGTCAACAAGTTGTAATGAATGCTTCCAGTGAGCCAACACTCAGACATGCTGTGCAGAATCTCCAGCTCTGTTATACTTGGCAATGGAAAAAGAGAAACGCGTGGCTCGTTTATGATCTTTGATTAAAATCGCACAGTGTTTTCCAAGGATGAAACCTACTGTTTCCTTTCAGTTTAAGATGAAAAGAATGTGCTATACACACACATTCCTTTAAACTCTAAATCCACCCCATCAATTAAATCCATTTATCAGTATGACAAGCACACAGAAAGCAGCCACACACAAGCACATTCTTGTGCAGTCACACACACACACACACAAGCCAGAGGAGCCCTGAGTCATACATCTCTGGATAAGAAATCACAGACTCTGTTTATATGAATCTTCCAATTTAAAACCATTTGATTTATGACTCTGACTCCACTGTTTTGGTGCTTTGCATATGAATGCATGTGTGTTTTTATTTATTAATGATACTGTGAATGTGCGTGCATGAAGGAACTATCACTCTTACCTATCTATTATTGCACACATGTCTAGGCTGACATTCTCGAAAGCTCCCATGGTGCCTTTTTCCACTGCGTGCAAATCAGCCGGTTGGTCGTCCACCAAGATCGCTTGCATGCAGCCCTGGAAGGAACGCTGAGATGGTGGAAACAGCGTCTGCAGAAAATAGCCTGAATCCGACAGAAGAAACAAACAAAGGCAAAAAGTTGAACTTTATTGTATGCTACTGAAAAATTACAAATTGCAGAGAGTTAGAGATGAATAAGCAGAATATTAAGCAGAGGGAATATAATAGTAGGAATGCAGAGCAGTGAGTGTTTGAAAGATGAGGTGAAAGACAGATGACAGTAAACAAGGAAAGGCTGATGATTTAAAACACATTATGACAAGAAGACCTCCTGTAGAAGTAGACATCAGACTTAACGACAACATCATCCTTGACGAGGAACAATGGACCTGGCCTGTGCCTTGTTATTGTCACTTTTTAAAGCCATGAACCTTCATCAGTCCTTTTGTTTTAGAGCTTAACCGCAAGGACCATTAGCCTTAATACCATTTCTAAGGCCGCAATAGACCAGAGGACATATAGGTTTTACTATATACAAAGCCTTTATGAGATACAAGAGTCAATGGCCCATCCAGAGGTAGCGCTGGACCTTGACTGAAACAGGACCAAGGATAGGACAAATCTGTTTGCACATTGTGTGTGTGTGTACAAGCTATATCGTTTGCACAAATGCAAGTTCATAAATATGTGGTAGGCATGTGTATTACATGTACAAATCTGTCTTCATTGACTTGTGCACAGTGTATGTGGGTAAAGCATATATTTCTGTACATATACAGGTGTTATTACAGTGTATATGCACCATCGGTTGAGAACCTGGAATTCAATCCTTGCCAAAAGCACACAGGTCACTCATAAAACACTGCCGCTCAATGACATCTCCATCATCATGATGTTATAAGCTGTCACACTCTCTAGGATGCCTATTAGCCTCAAGGCCAAAGCATCAAAAAGGCTTATTATGGAGGGCATATGCACGGTGGGCATGTGTGCACCAACATAATTGTAGTTTATGTGGCTGGCTGACAAGTGAAAAAATAAAGCAGCATAAAAATAAAATGTGTTTGCATGTGTGTGTGTGTGTGTTTGTGCTGGATTCATCCTTTTCTTCACATCCTCTGATTTCCATTTCCTCTCCCAAAAGTTGCTCCTGTCATCCTTGCCATCTGCCTCTTCTCCTGCCACACCTGTCTGCTGTCTTTCCAGAGGAGTGGGAGAGAGACAGACAGAGAAAGACGAGAGCGAGAGATGGAGAGAGAGAGAGAGAGAAGATGGGAAGCGGAGCAGGCTGCAGCTGGCTGGCAGCAGTTTGTGTCCTGTGGATGGCATATGAATGCAAAGGAAATGCAGCCTTCCTGACAGTTTGGCAGAACAAAAAGAGCAACGCATGGAACGATGGATGGGTGGATGGATGTAGGCCATGAAAGCTAACGGGGGGTTGGTAGCTCTGTTGTCTGTCTAAACCATTGATAGGGTGTTTACCCAATTTAACGATACCAAAATATCCTGTGTGTCACCTGTTTAGCCTACATACTACTCATTTTGCATAGAGAGTTTTAATGCATGCAAATGAAAGTGTTTCCACGAAAACTGGTATGTTTCACTTGATAAGTCAGTTTTGGATTAAAAGTACATCACCAAACAACAACAATTAGGAAACTCTATATGTTGAAAGTAAACACCTGACCTCAGGTAACCCAACAAAAGATTACTGTATTGTACTGGACAGCTTGGTTCCCCTCTACTTAAAGGGGAGGCATTTTCATACCTGGCCCCCGTTTTTGTATCATTTGGTGTTTAAATGACTTACAAAAGGTTTGGCTGCATTATAATCCTTTCAGGCAACTCTGACCAATTTAGTACATCCATTAAAAGTGCTTCTTTTTGCCACTCACACGCTGATACTGTTATTTTAACAACATTAGCAAAAAGTTACTGGCAGAGAGAGACCTTTTGTTGAAGAGTAAGATCATTTTTAAACCATACGCAGCTGCTATATCACGCTCCCCAAACCCACCAGACCATCTTGGCTCGTGCTTCCACTATGACAACAATCACAAACTTTGGTTTGGTCAAAAATGAACCCTTAATTTACTGAGTAGGATTTGAAAATACTCTGAGTCCTTACACTGCTTCTCTGATGTCCCTCACCCTTATTTTTCCCTACTGTCGGCCTAAAGCCATGAACAGCAATGACTAATGCTAATACATTGCTTCCCCCTTCCAAGGAATATTTTCTTTTCTGTATTCAGAGCGATTTGTTTTGCCAAAATTTATCACTGTATCATTCAGAGGGCTGTAACACAGAGGAAGATACAGAGCAAGATTAATGAGGTGGAGTCAGATGGAGACAAACACTTGGCAAACAGAGCGGAGACGTGGTCATGCATCTGTACATCCTCGAGCTATTACACACACTCATTGCTTAAATCCAAGCTAAGAGTATTTGGACACATTTTTTAATTGTTTTTTCCTGAATGCAACAATGCTGTGTGATTTTAATTTGTAGAGTAAACAAAAACTTTATCTCCTATAACCCCTCAGGATCTGGAACAACAGCAATAATCCCCTGCAGGCTTGCTGGCGCTCTATCACAGCCCCCCTGTTGTGCCCAAAGAGCTTCTCTTACAATACACATAGGAAGATCAGCACCAGCTGAGCATGAGCACTATCTGACTGGCACGGCTGGCTCTCAGGCTACAGAACGCTTGTTTCCACATCCCGGCACATTTAGCGGGATGTATCTGCTCCCAGATGAGGTAGGCTGAAAAATGGCCAAATTGCTTTGACGTAAAAAATTTTACAAATGTTCTGAGGGTGCAATTCAACAACATATTCACAAGAGACAAAAACTGTTGCCAAAAACTATATGTGGATTCTAACAAAAACCAAAAGTTGTGCTTATCTGCTGACCACCTGCTGCTGTTTCTCCCTGAAGTGTTTCCTAACAGGCTGCCACACATCCTTGGAGCGTCTAATAGAGCACCTTCAAACAAACCTTGCATGCGTGCATGTCAACCAGTAGCGTACATGTGTCAAGAACAAAATGTACCTTCTGTGGAGGATGTGCACATCAACATGACTGCATGCACAGGCACAAAAACGCACAACACACAAGTACAGGCAGCAAAGGATGCTCTTTGATAAATGCTGGCGTTAGATTCTCATGTCTAATTCATTACAAGCTTTGACATGAAGAGGATGAGGTGGCAGCATGCAGAAGCACTTCAAGGCGTGCTATACATTACAATCATTACCAGTACATATTCTGTCGCTTTTAATTCACACTAGTTAGAAAGATTTCTTTTTGTTGCAGCTGAGTGAACATTTGTACATACTGGAGTGACTGAAACCAACCGCAAAAATAGAATACTGAGCTTTGAAAAGTCAAAAAGGATCTGCATCATTGTATGCTGTACATTAATGGAAAAGCAGTAGTTTAAGACAGCTTTGGTCTGTCAAATACTATTACACTGCTATTTATTCATGCACACAGAACAATTGTGAAAGAAGCGATGATTAAACAAAATTTGTGATGGTGTTTGTAACAACTCTAGTTTTACAATGCGTAACAAAATGGAATCGAAAAAACTTATAAAGGAAACAAAAAATTCCCTTTCAAAATACCAGCATGTTTCAGGATGAAACATCCCATATTTGAAGAATCTCTCATTAGAATATCCATTTGGCCCCTGTTCCTGTGGAGAAAACACCAGGACTTCATAGTCTTGTGCATGTGTTTGTTTAAGGGTCCGTCAATTCCCTCTCAAGAAATTCAATTTGTGGATGTCACGTGTCAGTCACTTACTAATTTCTCTAAGCGCTGCGTAAGAGTGAGAAACTACTCCCCGTAAAATAGGCTTTGGGTTCAGGAGGCTGATTCTAAAAGCAGACTCTCGAAGGAAAGAGGGGTGGAGATGAGAGGGGAGGAGGAGAAGCAAAGGAAGGGGTCGCGTGGTTAAAGAGGATAAAAGGGATGAGAGGAAAGAGGATGAGGGCCAAAAAAGAATAAAAGATTGTGAAGAGAGAAATTGCAGTTAGCGAAGAAATGAGCGAGGGTGTAAAATTGGAAAAAAGAAAACAGTGCAGAGCAGAATTAAAAGAGGGCAGAGTTGAGGATAGAATGACAGGCTCAGCGCCAAGCCTTTTCCTTCCTGTGACATCTAAAGTATAATATCCTATAACTCGGTAACCTTGAGTTATGGCAGCGCCACGTGAATTTTAACGCCCTAGAATTAGAAAGGGCAGGGCAATTATATCCACAGATACTTTTGTGACAGGTCACTTTAGCGCCTCTGAACTCAAAGGAAACAGCTTTCAAGGAATCCATGAAAAACTAGAAGGGCGCTGAGAGAGTGCGGACCAAGGCCAGTAGTCCATTCTGCTATGAACTGCAAATCAGCAAGTGCAACTACTACATACTTAGAAAATATGCTAAAATGTGGTTGTGCCTGGCTGAAGTCTCAGCATCTCAGATGTGCTGTTATGTCTCTTTTACTATGTACTTCTAAATTAGGAAACATTTCACGTACAAAACATACATTTGTGAAACCTAGAAAACATGTTACTGTCATGTTATATTTGCTTTCCATGTTTTACTTTCGATGGAGTCACGGGATGCAGCCTGCAGGACACAAAAAATAATCATTATCTGTCCACCTTAAAAGGTAAGATCACTCCTCTGTAACCCACATGCACATACACATTTACTCACTTTCTGTTTGAATAAACACAGACCAATCATCATCTCACACAGTGCCTTTTTTTGTCAACAACCACTGTGTGCGTGTGTGTGTGTGTGTATCGGTGCACAGTATTTGCTTGAACGCCTTAAAGACCCCTTCCAGTGAAAACTGAGCTTTTAACCTTGTTGAATAGTCTATATGGTGTTTTTTATGTGCTACAAGACATATTATTAGAGAAATAAGCAATGAACACCGTCATTTACACCTTGGAACTTCGGTGTAGCAATGACAGTCTCACAAAAACAGACTTAAACATCTGGGGTTTAACACATCACATACATAAGGAATAAATCCCAACCTGCGGGGTGGGGCGATGGTAAAATGCTGGGTATCAGAGGAGAAACCAGACGTAGCTCCTTAATGTTATCTGAAGTCGAGTTTCACTATTTAGATAAAAGGATTGCAGCGACGTTTTTGGTTTTTGTTGGCAAAGTTGCAGAAGAAGAAACGATAAGCCTGAATGTATTACAAAAAAATTTTTCAAACTGTAGCCTGGTTCGGCCATTTCCATAGCATTGGTGTGCCACAAACCAGTACTGAAGCCTGATGCCTGACTTTGTGAGATACAAATCTGCAGTGTGCTAAATCATGTTAGCTAGTGTTAGCCTGCCAGGTTTTAATTATTTATGTCAAATGCTGACAGGGCATTTTTATATGGCTTGGGGCTGTTGATGGACAGAGCCGCAACGAGATGAGGTTTGTGTGTCTGATGAGCAGTTGAAGCTGCAGGTGTGCAGCAGAGGGGTAGTGGGGAGTGGTGGTGGGGGGAACAAAGGCAGAGACTATGTAGATCCATGAAGGCAATAGTGCAGAGTTACATCTAAGTCAGTGTAAGGCATGCAGGGATTTATTTCGTGGAAGAAAAAAGAAATAAATGTCTTATCTGGATGAGCAGAGATGATGTTTTAGGGTGTTAAATCATACCTGCAGCCAAACTCTAATAGAAAATTTACCCGTTACCCAGGTGCACTGGTCCTCTCTCTCTTTAGCCATACTGTGTCATACCTTGAGTGCCAAGTCGAACCACTAACCCTCCGACTTTGTGCGTGTAAGTGTGTGGGAATAATCCATGTACATCCTTGCATATGTATGCCAGTCACGCTTTAATGTAATGCTAATTAATCCTAATTTAGTTTAACATGGCAGTTAGACATGCTTAATTAAACCACAGTGAAGAGGGAGAAAAAGAAAATGAAGAATAAAGAAACAACAGATTTAAAAAAAAAAAACTCTTTCCTCTTAGATTCAAGCAAAGAGTGGCTCTCATTCTATTGTTGCACAATAAATGCTTCTAAAAAGTATTTTTCCTGGAGAGGAAACAGGGATGACACAGTTTTCAATCTAATCTCTGCCCCTGTAAATCATATAGGCAGTAACACAGAACACAACTATGCAAAGATAAGGGAAAGTGTCCCAGCAGGAGTCCACAAGAATACAGGGGCCATCGAGGCCCCTTCAACAAATCACTCAGGTAAAAATGCTTGTCATTTCCCAACATCTGGCTCAGACTGTGCGGGCAGTCAACATGTGACCTTTTTTGCATTACCTTGACGGCAGGGTGCCAACAATTCCAGCTCTGCAAAGGGAACACATCAGCAAGAGTGCCCCAAACAAAAAATGTAGCAGGTTGTGTAGCCAGCAGTGGCCTTAAACATACTTTATCTCCATCTTCCTTCCTTGAAAATCACTAACGTCACGTCTTTCTGCGTATGGTTTTGTTTGCTCGGAGATGCTTTCAGCAGATATCATGCATGTTAAATTGATTATATATCACTGTATCCCAACATGCTGATATATTACTGCAGTAAATTAACTTAAGAGCCTTCCTCGAGGGCATCGCTCCCTCCTGAGGTGTGAGTTGTGACCTCATTCCAAGGCTGGACTACTAAACCATATGCAATATGTCTTTTTAAAAGACAGCTCAGTTCTGGGAATTGTCAGGAGAAGCCTGTAATTTTACACACATTCTCAGGTAAAGAATGAATTGTTTACCTTGATAGACCACATCCCAGGCTGTGGGTCCTTGATGTTGACAACTTTGGCAGAGTTGGGAATGTGCAGGAGCTCAGTCAGGCCATCACTCTTTCCCACAATCTTCCCTAGAGGGCAAACACGCACAAGGACACAATAATTTATCTCTCCTGCAGCTTTGATACACAAATGAATTCTTAGCACTTCTTGGTGCGTGTCTGCAAGAACAGTACAAAATATTGACTTTAATTGTCAAAATATAGAGATGCAGAGTGGTTCAATGAAGTCCAATAATAAGTTAAAAAAAAGTTTTTTTGGTTTCCTGTATGACTTTGGAAGCCAAAAACATTCTGCTTTTTCATTTAGAGAGACTGAAAACAAAATCTGAAGTTTACTTGAATGTATAGACAAACAAAAGCTTGTCTGTTTTAAAATCCACTTTAGCTTCACTCAAGGTATCTTAATGCTACATATCATATCTGCAGTACAATACAGATAATAATAATACAAAACATTTGCCTTACACAAAGCAAGAGTGGGAAAGAGAACTGGACTGGAAATTTCCCCGTAGACGTGGGCTCTCATCATTCCTATCCAATATGTTACTACATGTGTGACGTTTTTCATAACCCCAAAAATAAGGTCAAAACAAATTGGACTTCACACACACACACACCCTTTGATCTCATCTCATCTTACAGCCTTTCTGGGTGGATGTTTGAGCCATCACTATGCAATTTCTGGGAAGCAACAGGAAATCAGAGGCTCAAGCTCCAACATCTTTGCGGATACCTGTCTACACCTCAACATCCCAGACTGAGCTGTTGCTCTCAGTGGTTGGACTGAGTTCTGAGCTGACAGAGTGCAGGACTGCAGCAGGAAAAGGGGAAGCGAACTTTGCGTTTTATATCAGTGATGCTTGGTGCTGAAACAAGTTAAAGTGATGGACAGTGATTCTCAGGTATCAAACTTTTAATTTGAGGATGTCGACCATATTACCATCACTATCTGATGGATATAAATAGGAATATGTGATGATTGCAGCTGCAATGTAACTCCCTTCCTTGGTGTTTCAATAATATGGTGGGAAGTGGTGTAATAGATGCCAATACATAATGTTAAGATGGGTTAAGATCTGGTGACTGCAGAGACAATAACATATGATTCAAATGCATCTAAGACTGTCATACCCTGTGGGTTTTTGATCTCAATGTTGGGTGCTGGGCCGCTGAGGGCCACAGTCACTTCCTTAAGGCTGGGGTCAAAGGGCATCTGCCAAGTGTTGCTGACTCCACTGATGTGGTCGGTAGACAGCAGGTGAACCTTAGATGACTGCACCGCCTCCTCCACCCATTTCAGAACCTGCAGAAATGGGAAGGAAATGAGCAAAATGCAGGAGTTATGCTTCATTTATACTGTGGGACTTTGATGACTTTGATGTTTGACAAAGTGGCATTGTTCAAGAAATTTGCTGACACAATACACATACACACACACCCTTCAACATGAGTGAAGCCTTCATCAGAAAGATTTTCAAATTCCCTAAACAGCTACTGTGTGAGAACCAAACTCTGACACTATGTCACTCAGATGTATCAATGAGCATAAGATATGTGAGATTAAAGGAAATGTGCACTTTTTTGGAAATTTAGCTTATTCATCCAAAATCCCAGTGCAAGACACGAACAAAGATGCCTTTCCCTTCTCTCTGTGTGTTCAATAGGTCACTATATAACTGCCCTGCATGTGCAGTTTTGCATGTTCAATAGAACTGAGAGACACCTTACACATCCAAAAATCTTCAACACACTCCATCTACGTGTTGTGACCTACAAATTCAACATGCTATGGAGACACTGCCATTGTGGGCAAACTTACCGAGAAAATAGTTGTCTGGGAGTAGTGATACAATGCTCAGACACAGCATGGTTATGCTCCAAAAATGAGCATGGTCAATGTGCAAGTCACCCGTTGGTGACTGCACGCTGTGCCTGAGGCACTGTGTCACTACAGCCACACAACTAGTTCCTCAGTATTTTCACCTCCAATGACAATGTCTCTATAACGTGGAGAATATGCATGATCACAACATGCAGATAGAGTGTGACGGAGATTTTTTGATGTGTTTTTAGGGGGCTTATGACCTCGGTAAAGGTCTCTCCCAATTACCTTCATGGAACATGCAAAACTGCTTGTGCAGCCTGGGATGGGTATCTCACAACCTACTGAATGTACAAAGAAGGAAAAGGCATCCATGTTCTTGTCTTACATCGGGATTTAGGATGAACAGGCTAAATTCCAAAAAAAGTGCACTCTCTCTTTTAAGTGACACAGTGCATTCATATGAAATGCCTCAGGGTAAAGCTGGATGCAAGTAAGAGAAGGTGAATAAATTAGACAAACAGAGAAATGGGAGTAGTAGGGCAAGGAATTTCATCCTACAGTAAAAAATAGCAAAACTATTTAAACTTTAGGCTTTGACTTCATGCCCAGTCCAAGTCTGCTGATTTATATTTCTTGGAAAGGTTAAAAAGGGCTACGATATGCATCAATCAATTAAATGTTTCCTGCAAATATGATCTGGAGGCCAGACTTGATCGCGGGCACATGTGGGACAAGAGAGAGGCTGTAAAACTTTCATCTGTCATTTAATTCACAAAGCTTTGTGTTACAACCCAGGCCAAGCTAAAATGATGTGAATTATGCGACCAAAGCAGGTCTTCTAAAACATAAAAACTAAAATTGGAAGACTAGTAATTGCA
>MDSQ01000169.1_pt1 | contig 13034 bp, 6 predicted proteins | sample 1008251 | NCBI WGS metagenome assembly MDSQ01 (sample SAMN05526597, study PRJNA338239) | gut metagenome | isolation source: Hindgut content | host: Naso unicornis | place: Saudi Arabia: Red Sea | collected 2016-05
AGCAGAGAGCCGTTGAGACAGAAGTTATGAAAGTTATTCGGCCTGGAAAAAAAAAGTTTCTTTCACGTGCTGCCTTCCTAGCTTGAATATAAGCGTGTAGAGGGATTTTGATACAGATGTTCTTTCTAAATAGCGTCACACATTTTCAACATTTATTGAATATGGACAAAATATAAACAAACACAATATCTAATATATAAAGCTATTTTTGAAAAATGTGTGGGGTAATGTGACCTATGTGGCCAATGTTGACAGGACAATGACATGTAATAACATTGGTATGATGATTTAAGCATTTTTTGTTTAGTTTATATTAATATTTGTATATTTTTAAGTGTTTTCTCCAGCGTATAGTCTGGTATATTTTGTGTTTATATCAACATTTTTGGTATATGTTCTTTTGCCATGCTCTTTAATGCTGTCAACGTTACTATGTGTGACTGTCTGTGTAATGATTCAATGGCCTGCTGCTGTAAAAAGTGTATTTCTTAGTTTAAGATCAATAAAGTATATGTAAGTCTACGGGCATTTTAAACTGACTGCCTGTAACTAAACATTAACGCAGTTTCCACCACATCCTGCCCTTTCTAGAATACGGTTCCTCTCTGCAAAATAAAAGTGAAATGTTTTGTTTTTTTTTTTCTTTCCAGTACACACCTGCTACTCAGTTATTGTACATTATAACAACAGTCGAGAGAGAGAGAATATTGACAGCGCTCAGCCAGAATGAGAACATTACCTTTATGCAGCAAAATGCTGGATTATTACAGCAGTTTTTAGCTCAGTCAAATAAAAGTCCACAGCTGCCAGCCTAGAAAGGGAGCAGGGAAATGAAAATATAATATGCATTGCTTTCATTCACACAATTATTGCCTCACATGTGGAAGATGGTAATATGAAATGTTCCTATAACAGCTGGGTCGCAGTCTTTTTTCTCCGCGCCTTGAATATATTCATGATCGGGCCCGCGAGATGGTAAGCTCTCCCTCTCTGATTCCTTATATCCTCCCTGTCTGGCGTTGAGCAGCGGTGAGAATGATCAGCGTGGACAGTTTCGTCTGAGGGAGAAACAGGAGAGGAGACGGGAGTGACACAACTGTGGCCTCCTGCTGAGAAAAGAGAGGAGGTGAAGCAGGAGGAGAGGGTGGCTAGTAGATAAATAGACTAATCTAATTTGTTACCTCAGCCAAATATATTCCAGATCCTCCTCTGTGCCTCCCTGTCCCAGGCTGTGGTGGATGATGCTAAAATGTTTGGGCAGGAAGGGACACAACTGGGAGAGAGCTCGCCCAGAGGAAGTTCAACACTATCCCACAGTCTTCCCTGACACATTACACATTTCTGTATTCTGCATTTAAAGCCTCTACCCATCCCCGTGCCGTGCTGCAATGAAATGCATACACTTATGCAAATCAGAGTCTGCAGAATAACCTGTGAAATGACTCTAATAATGTATTGATGGTAATATATCACCGATGGAAATTGAAACTGAGAGGTGTTGTCTCATCGGACCAGAAACCAAAAGTACAGATCAATTTAAAATGGCAAATGACTGCTCTCCCTGAGCCCATTTCTAAGAAGTGAGTAATAGATCTCTGATCATAGGCTATTACCGCCTGGTCAGGCAGGGGCTGGGCTGCCTGAGGAATACAGAGAGCACTCCTTGACTTTTACATCAAACAGACGCCTCAGAGAAAGTCCTCGGAGCTGTGGGCACCAAGGCTCTCCGGGGCCGCACCACATGAGGAGTACAGTCGAATCTCCGGTTTCATCTTCTTTTCTAGTCTTTATTAATTCCAGCAGGATTGTAATGCAGTGAGCTGTACTGACTTCACTGATGCTAATCACACGTGCCTGTTTTTTAGACTGAGAGAACATTTTATACAGTTAGAGCAGGCTGCCACAATTTGGGAAGCTAATGCCTGCTCAAGAATTCTTATAACTGAGAGAATTAGTGATACCAGGAGGAGCGGATAGGTGAAAGCTCACTTAAATCTGTGTGCTTTGTTGACTTTGACTTTGAGTTTGCTTTCTCATCGGCCAAGTTTCCATCCAAATTTGGTGCAAATTTTCTCCATGCTCAAAGCTCCGTGTTGAAACATGCTGGAAATAAGTGGTTTTGCGTTTAACACTAGAAGGCCAGAATTTCATACCAGCTAGAAAGGCTGTGAGTGGTCATTTTGACTGCCAGATTCCAAATCCATTATCTCTCATGATAAATGCCCACGTAGAGAGTAATGTGTTTATTGTGTTAGGATATCTTTTTAAAGAATGAATCAACACCTGAAGATATGCCAAGAAGGAAGAGGAAACGTCCACTTTCATCAGAGACGGATCATTCAGATCTGTTCCCGGCTGTGCAGGTGAGCTCTGCTCTGCTGTGCTGCCGTGTGCTGTGCTGCTTTGAGGGACAAAAATTGCCTCTGTAAATGGAACTTGTAGCAGCTCTCAAAGTTTTACTTTTGTCAAAGACAATGATAGTTGACAAGCGATCCAGATGCAGCTGTGCGGTCATTCTTACAGCCTATGACCCAAATAAGTAGAAATGATCATATTTTCTCTGCCTTTAGCGCAATTTGTATAAATAAAATTTCAAATGAAAACACTGACATTTTTAGGAAAAGTCATGGAACGGCAGCACTGTAATTTTTAATTCAACAAAGTCATATGACATAAATGTGAAAACACTCAAAATGACCGTCATTGCCATTTAAGCGTTAATGTATTGGTTAAAGGAAGGTTGCATCCTCCACAAAGATCTTGGATTTTCATCTCTTCAGTTAAAGTCACATGCATGTGCATCCGGACTCATTTTCTAATTGTGTTCCATTGCACTTTTGTCTCTTTATGTTTTATACACAAGCTTTTCCAGCTTAGCTGATTGTAAAGTCTTCTTTTGTGAAATTTCTTATTTTTATTGAAGACACATTTCACATTTTAGATGCTAATAGGTCTATGCAAACAAACACACATATTCCTTTTTGTTTTTCACAAAGTCATTTTTTATTGTGACATTACTTTTGGTTTCCCTTTGAAGCCAGAGAGGTTAAAGTCTCTATCAGACTCCTTGAAAGGAAACTATAAGAAGAACTCAGAAATCCACACAGACTTTTAAGGATTTAAGAGTAGTTTCAACACTCCAGCTGTCATGATTTAGTTTTTTACCACACGATTATCTTAACCTGAAGAACTCACAAATCTTCACAAAGAATAATACTATTAGTCAAACATACCATTAATTTTTTAACTTTTGTCAACACTCTCAGGCAACAACACCATCCCAGATACAGATCAGCTAGTATTTACTGTATTAAACAGCTGGAGTCTCTCAAAAGCAGATGTTGCCTTATTTTCTGTTGCAGACTTCCCAAGCATGCCATCAGTTTAAATGCTCATATGAAATTCTCAGCAATAAACTCATTAAGAATCATGGTAATCATATGTTTATTTTAAGCTGTTAAAGAGGGCAGAACATCAGGCTGAAAATATCTCCTTTTGACACTAAAGCTTTCGCTGACACTTTAGGTAGAAAGTGAAGCGCAGTTACGCCAAATTGTTTTAATTATTCAAACGTCTCATCATGTCTGCCGACAATGAAAACTCCATATGTGAGATGAAAATTCACATGAGCCGATGCAAATGAAGACCTTTTTGATCTGACAGTCAAAATTGATGGGTGGGTCCTTAGATCACTACACCGGTGTGATGAGAGATGAGAGAAAAGAAATTTGAAATTCAAATTTTCTCTCTTATTACATCGGTCGGCGTGTTGCGGGTCTGCGGCAGTGCTGAGAGTGGACATACAGTGAATATAGAGCGTACTGTAGATAAATTTGTATTTTGAAAGCACAGCTGGAGTCATTTTTTGTACTTCAGAGGATATCATTGTGCAATAAGAACTTGTCAGCCCCTCTTATTCTATATTCTTGTTCAACACTTCAGGTCAACCTTAAAGATTTTCTGGGCCTTCAGGGCTGAAATACTTTGCATCTAAATTTCTTATTTGCCGCGTTGCGAGTTCAACAGCATGCATAAACATAAAAAGGACTGTGTTTATATACCATCCCCTTTAGTACGTTCTTATTGATCAAAGTTGACAGCTACACATGTTGGATAAAAAGAAACATCATGATGATGTATTTTTGTTGCATTATTTATCATGGCTGGCCTGGTAGGGCGACGGTCCCTGAGGTAATATGTCTCCTGATACATTATATCAGACAAATCACAGGCTCACTCCAGAGAGTTTTTGCCTCAGAGTTTTGTAATGCATTCATTCGCCGTTATGTAACATTTATGTGTGTGTGCGTCTGCCGCTAATTTCATGTTTTATTTATTATCAAATGGCAGTCATCTGTAAAGGACTTACATTGTGTTTGCTTGGTGTGAGACAGTTTGCAAAATTCAGTTTCGTGGAGCCTGAAGTGTTCGATACAACGTCCACTACAGTAGATGAATAGAACTGTGAATGGTGCGCTTTTGTTACTCTTGAATAACTTTGATTATAGATAAAAAGCTGAAACCACAGATTGGTTGTTCAGTAAAAATCACATTCAATTTTAGATTCAGTAAAGCACACAGCTCAATTTCTATAACAACCACAACCAAGGTCATTTAAAGGGGAATATTCACACTGATTTGGCATTTTGTGGTCCTGAAACTGGGGAATGGTGACATGAATGTGTGGCTTAAAGTCCAAACACACTGAATCCTACACCTCCCACAATGCAGTGTGAGTGTCTTTTATCAGACCCTCGTTGAACTGCAGATTTCTGTCTGAAAGCTGAAAAATCTCGGGTCTCCAGCCTGAGATAATTAGATGACACAACAGGCCTACTGATGCCAAAATAGCTCAATGTGTGAAATCAGTGTGATTCACCTTTAATTATGAAATAAAAGTATCTAAAAGTGTTTTTAACTACCTTTTGTCTGGCTATTGATGAGAAAATTGATGTTTTGGGCAATAATTTAAGCTTCATTATTATTGAATTTAAATGTTTGAACTCAAGCTAATTTTGTTTACACAGGGCCAAATCACAACAGTATTTTTTCCCAGGACACTTTTCATATAATGCAGGTCTAGACTACACTCTTTCATTCAGACCCAATGGTCCTTCCGTGCAGCACTTGGCGATGGCGGCAAGGAAAAACCTGGCTCGATGATCGGCGGCCATCTGCGTCAACCAGGTAAGAGAGAAAAAGAGAGAGCCTCTTATCTGTTCTATTTGTTTTTCCTCTTATCGATTGAATTGTTTTAATCTATTTTTTTACGGGTTTTAATATTTTACTTTATAATTTACATTACTCATGTGTATTAGTCTCATGTTGATCCGTTGTTTATGTTTCTACTGTTTTAATATCAGCTAGTCGATCTTCTGTGAAACACTTTGAATCAAGATGTTCTGCACAGAAGCTGCTCTGCGAATATACTGCTGATTGATTCAATGTTGATTTAAAATGATAAGTATTGCTGAAGAGGACATTAGGGTATGTTATATCCATAAAAATGCAAATTGACAAAGTGACAATGAAGATGTTGCATGTGTTGCAGTTAGAATCTATGGTATTATTCATGTTTAAAGGATCAGTTCACCAAAATAAAAGACTTGGGTAGAGAAAAGTTCAATAAGAAATGTTTGAGTTTGAGGTTTAAAGAATATCCATCCACATTTGAAGTGTGTCATGAAGAACCAGAACAATTTTCGGATGTTTTTTTAATGTGAGAGGAAATCAGGGAAAATGCAACAAAATTCACCTGCAGGCCTCAAACTCTAATGTTTGTTCTTCATTTTGAGCACAAACAATATTTCTGAAATCCGTTATACTGGATTTGAATTAGGAGACATTTTCTCTGAGGATGATATCTGAAAACCTAACAAGATAAAAACCAAGCTATTATGTTGATATTATTATCTCTGTGCATTTATTCTTTAAGGTAGAAACTGCAATCAGCATGACACAATCAAAATGACTGACTTGGCTTATGTTCTTCACAGATTATTATGCAATTATTATACTTAAGCAATTAATCCTGATTAGATTAGGTGGGAATTATTAACATGCTACTTTCCCCACAATGCGTGTAAACAACTTAATGGGTTTACATACATAATCAGTGTGAGAACAATAAGGAGATTATTGCATGTAAACACAGCTATAGTTCTGTTAACATGCTCAGCCTCAGTTTCCTGATCTTACTCTGATTAACTGCCGCAGACCCTCGTGGAGACGGATTATTAGATTTCACTCGAGTGTCTGAAACATTTTTGTGTCTGGAGTTTGGTATGTGTATTTTTGTGTGTGTGTGAGTGAGTGGTGCTGTAGAGAGAAACTCAGGAGACAAAGTGATTTTAGAGCCTGAAGATGTTTGAAGTGTGTTAAGAAGCAGAGTTGTTTTAGAAACTGTGGTTGCTGCCAAAGTGCCGACTGTGCAGAGATCCCACAGGATACATGAGCTGTTCACGTGTCAAGCTCATGTTGTTCAGATTCAATATATAGAATCAACACATAAGCAGGAGCCAAACATCAGATTTTTTCTTTTTTTTAATTATAAGGGCAACAGAAATTAGTTTTGCCCTTTGTTAAAGTTTGCATGTGTTTAAGTGTGTGTTAATACTCACATTGTTAAAGTATACACATTTAAAGCATTAACAGTTGTTGACAATTTAAGTTACTAATTATGTTACTAATTATTTTTTATGTACCTGAAAAGAGTTAGGGTCAGGGCACAACTGAGGATGTTAATTTATTTCATCAATTAGTCAATAATAAAAACTTTTTGGTATGAACAGTCATTTTCTGTCTCTTTACATGGAATCCACACAAGTGCAGCACTCACTGTCCATGTGATTTGGTGTCAGTAAGTATAGACAGACGCCAAAAGAGTCAAGCCTGCCTGTCAGGAAAAGGCCGCTGTGGAGCAGCCCAAAAAAATACTCCCATCGCTTCCTCCTTTCCTTGAATTTATATTCCACTGTTTGTCTTTTGACAGCATCCATGTTTAACTGTTCCAACAGAAACTGAGCAGCAAGAACAAGTGATAAGTCTTTTTCTCTGGGTCATACACAACCACAGTGCTTCGCCGACACGTTCTGTACCGTGTGATAGCGACTCTTGTTGTCCAGGAAGGAAAAGTCCTTCTCAAAGGCGGTGGGTCGGCAGCAGGGCCCGTTGCTGACCTTGTCCTTGCGGCCCTTCATCCTGAAGCCCGTCCGCATCATGTGCTCCATGGTGATGTCGTAGTTGTGCCGGTGGGCTGTGCATTTGCCGCTGCAGTAGCGCAGCATCACTGTCTCGTCGCTGTCATAGCCGAGACCCAGTTCACTCACGGTCAGCTCCAGCTCCCTCAAAGAGCAGGGCTTAGGTCTCCGGGCTCTTTTAGTCCTTCGGGCCTGCTTCCCTCCTACACGCCGGCTCTTCCTCCTCTTCCTGTCAAGCAAGGTTCCGACCACATGCTGAAGCTCGCCTTCTGTAAAGCTCTGGAACATCATGGAAACTGAAAGAGAGGAGATAAATCAAGGACTGTAGATAGGTTATCCGATCGTTGTGTAGATTTGTGTTCTGTGTACATATCTGATTTTCTCAGTAATCTGATATGGAAACAAGGCAGCTGGTTCATAGACAGAGCATACTTTAGTTGGCAGGATAATAAGAGTCATGTTCAAACAAAAAATAGTTTATTTATCTGACATCACAACAGCTACAAACCAGTGTTATCACTATCAGTGTCACACACCGTGCCAGAGCTGTTGGAGTTTCCTGAAACTGTTTTATGCTGATGAATGCCAATCAATGAAGCCATGTGGAACTAAAAAAAGGTTTGGTTTCCACTCCTGAAGGTAATAAGGGTTCTATGCAGAGAGCCAGTGAACTATGAGGTGCTAATTGGCTGCAGATTATTGTGAGGCAGTAAAACCTGCTCTATAAACAACAGAGGCAGGTACTAAGTGTTCTGTCTGATCCCCGGCAGCCCTTTCACACGACACCTTATCTCAGACCAGACAAGGAAAGAAGACGATAACAGTTTATCTTACACTCTGAGAGGAGAGAGTTCATGTCATCCGTTGAGCGAGGTCTCCGATGAAGACCACCCATCGGCCGGGACAACACTGTTGATTCTGCTTCTGCTGTTGCTGCTGTTGATGAGGTTGGAGGTGGTGAGGCCTTGGTTGTGGATTCTGATGATGATGACTGTCTCAATGAGGATGAAGATGTGTACGGATATTTTGTCTTGTGTTTGAACTGTCCAACAGAGGTCATGTTTCTAATGAGGAGGATGGACAGGGCTGCACCACAGAGCATGAAGGCAAAAGTAGCACCTTTCCATAACTTCATCTTAGAACGTGGAGGAGCATTGAAACTCTGTTGAAGAGGGGAAATTGACAAACATCAGACATGCTCAAACACTCCAGAACCTTTAAACATGTTAAATACCTTCCCATCTTGCCACATTAAAGCACGGAGAACAATGCAAATGTTGTCATCATCTGTGCATCACATTTCTTTAAACTTCCCATGAATCCGCTTCTGTCAACGGGGCTGCTTCTTTTTTACCGTCAGTTTACTTTTTCTGATTCTGCTGTCAGCTCATTTTCACTTTAAGTGGGTTCATGATCCGCGAGCTTGACATCACTTGCTGACACCTGAGAATGCAGTGTGTGTTTAATCGCTGCTGGCTGAAGGGAAAAAAAACATAACTGCAATTTTTTGTTCAAGCTGAAGGGAGTTTGAATGAGTTCTGCAACCCTTTGCCCCTTGAAACCTCTTAAGAGCTTTTGTATCTTGTCAAAAATACCTGACGTGGATGAGAATCTAAGCTTCTTCTTTTGGTTTCTGAAGAAAAATTGTTTTCCCTGAAACATCCTTTTTTTTTTCAAAGGGTGGAAACCATTTCTTTCTATACAGGAATCTCCGAGCCCCACCTATTTGCAATGCTATGTATCATTAGGTCTTAGTGAACATGAGTGTTTGTATGTCCCTTTATCTTATACCGCCCCTCCCTTTCAATAGCCACTTCACCACTGCAGCAACATAACTCAACTTGCAGTAATTGTACCTTATGTTGTCTCTGTCCTCATTGTCATGCAGCAGGTATTTGAGAGGTTTTACAAGCTCACTTCTTTGTATTTTTCATATCATGTCACAAGTGAGCAAAACACTTCCCCAGAGCCGGAAATGGTAAACTGGCAGAGACTAACAGCAAATCCAGACCAGCCTTACAAAGTGTTTTGCCAGACTGGATTCTGTAGTGTACATAGGCTGCAGCAGTGTTTACAATGGGAAAAAATGTCACATATTTTTGTCTGGTTTAGCAGAGAAACAAAAACGCTATATTAAACGACTTCTTAAGATGGTACTTTCAGCATGCGAATCGCTCCTGCAGATCACATTAAACACAAACGGAATAAAAAATGGATAAAAGAACGGTTAAAAATCGACAGATTTTGACTTTCTGGCGGAATTTTATTTTTTGCAACGAAGAAAGTAAAACAGAAAGAAGAACTATAGGCAAATTCAGACAGGACTCCACTGCGTCTGAGAGTTTTGCACACCGCAGAGAGAAAATACAAAGCTGCTGCATGCATGAGCTGCAGTGGAGTAAACAGAGTATAAACAGGTAAAACCAGTCCTATCAGTCACTGCTTGACTCATCACTCACAATTCCATATGGGTTTGACGTGGTGAGCAGCCTCCGCACAATAGAGGGGCAAAATGGTATTTATTTGAACGTCAAACATTTCAGCTAGCAACCTCATTTGACGCAGTTGATGCAAATTAAAAGTGAAACTGCAGCTGCTGCAGAATGTTAAGCGGTCGCCGGCTATACGTCTGACTCCCACTGAGTTTCCCCGTTATGTTTAATCATGATAGATAGAAGCCTCAATGGAAAGTTTCATTTTGTTTCTGTTGGTTCCACACCAACTCCTAACACCAGAAATCTTCTGAAATCTCCTGCTCTAAAAATGATACATCTGCAAATTAAAATGAGCCACTTTGTTATGATGTATGGCAAACGATGAGGTCATTGTTTTCTCATGCAATTAAAAGGTCAGTTTGGGAAAATTATTCAGCCTGAGAGTTCGCTGCTTCACACATCCACGATTCATCAGTGTCTGTGGCCTGTTCGCTCTGTGACTCCTCATAAAACAATTAGATTGTAAAGAAACAGATGAGTCCTCGGATGTCTCAGTGGCTGACACTGGACAAAGACTGGTCGTAAACACTGATCTCACATCCCTGAAGACACTGATTGTCATAATTGCTGCACTCAGAAACACATTAGTCCCACCTGCAGCCTATTGGCACCAATAAAAGTGCCAAGGAGCATTCTGCAGCTTGTTCAGATGGGCACGGATGATTAATCAGAGTAGACATTTAATATCTACCACTGGCCCCCGCTGTCACAGACATAAATATACAGATATTGATAGGGAGAAGAGGCACCAGTGTTTTTTCAGGAGAGCAAAGGAAAGACATGAATGAGCTGTGCATGTCCTGAAAAGACAAAACGCTGCTGTTTTCCAGCAAACAACACAGAGGATATAGTGGAACCCCGGAGGACGCTGCAGCAGAAGGAAAAACCATCTTCAAACTGAGACATAAAAGTGCAGATGAGTCGCAAAGACAACTAAAGCAGCTCCCACACAGTGCCGATGTGCCCATGCATGCTCTGAGATAAGGCCGGTCGAACGCATGAGGCCCAAAACAAACGCAGAAAATCATCCATTCACAAGGAGAAAAGACAAAGTTTGTATGCATCAAAGATCTCATTAAGGTTTCATGTTTTTAGTGAGAGTGGGAGTGAATATGAGGTATGCACAGAATTAGCTCACCTGATGTTTGCTGTCAGCTATATATCACCTGAGTAGCTACCAACAAAGTGAAAACACTACCAGAGGATCATTAACATGCTTGAGTCAAACCACGAAAGCAACTGCATAGCTGAGCATTCCTCCGTCTGTCAAAGCCATTCCTAAGACATTATGTATTCTCCAACGTATGCATCTTCCTCTGCCCTCAGCCGAGCTCTCAAAGATCGCATTATTTCAGAAAGACACAATAAAATTGATGTTTTCAAGAAATAATTGGGTCAGTGGCCATGGCGCTGTTAAGCTGGCTCTAAAGCAATTACAGCAGCATGGCACTCGTGGCCTCCCCTCCCTCCCCGCGCCAGAAGGAGACACTCAACAGAATGCTGTCAAAATGGGGGATAAGGGGCGTCTGTGGTTAACACTTTTGAATGAAGCTGGCAGACAGGGGATGCCTTCTTCGTCAGCTTGCTTGGATCTTGACCAGTGTGACATGATCACAGAGAGAGAAGATCACAGAAAGGAATGAATGAAGAGCGTCTTTGTGCTGGGAAAAAAAGGCAGATGCTAACTTTTATGTCGCAGAAATTGTCCCTATACTGTACATTCCCCAAATACAGCCTGCTCTGTCTCCCTCTCACTCTTCCACCCTGTGACTCACACACCATAAACACACACATACGCAGCAATTGCGTGGTTTCACTTTTCCCAAATCAAATGACAGGGGCTTGTGTAGAAAACGAGACAAAATCTAACCTTCCATTGCTGTCCGGACGCCTACGTCACTTCCAGGGCGCACACTCACTCCCAGCAGCACCATCACATAACACTAGATAATCCAGTTTACGTAATACTGCTGCTTCTTAATATCTAGAAATGTCCACAGGTTGTGTATTTGAAACTACACAACCTGAGGCCTCCACCTACAGAACTTGAATTATTACCATGCTGTGGGTTCCAGCTCAGCTCCACCCATGTGACCGGCTTTCTCTGCGCTACTCTAAACACACCCTATTAATACCTGAACTGGAAAGATAACAGAGGAGCGTAACAAACAGCGGGAAAGGCACCTACTGTGTTGTTGCAAGGAAAACAACGTGCTTTAGGGAGTCCTAGAGAGGCATTGTCTTGTCTTTTCCCTCTTAAGTGAGCATCAGGAGGCCTGGGGACAGCTAGAGAGTGCTTGGGGAGGTAATAGGGACATATTCCAAAGATCAGGGCGGGATTAGCACTAATGCCTGCCGGCTTTATCTGTAGTCACGTGGGTTAACACCTGGCTGCAGTGTTGGTGGCGGAGCCTGGGCCTTGCTGTGTGTGTGTGTGTGTGTGTGTGTGTGTGTGTGTGTGTGTCTGCGTTAATCCATCAGACACCTCTAACTCAGAGGTGAGGCCAGCATGCAGCAGCACCAGCAGGCGCTTCTCCTCCCTCTCCTTCTTCTTCTTCTGAAACCTGTCCTGCTTTCAGTCAGAATAATGAAGGAGAAACGTGCCGAGCTCACTTAGTTGGATCTGTTGTGTTGCCACCCGGGTGGGCCAAAAGGCTGTAAAATAAAGTGGATGTTCTGAGCCCGGATTGGCTGTTCTAAATCCAGCCTCGGTTCTAATGCAACTGAAAAAGGCTTAGGTTAGACTGTGCGGTAATTTTGCTGGGCAACTGCTCCGGTTGGCTCGCGCTCTGTCACTCAGTAACCATAGGATAATTAAAACAAGCCTGTTCCTTGTTAGTGGGAAAGCTGTCGTTCATTTTTGAGAAGAAACAAGGAGGAAAAACATCTGTGGCTGATGCCAGGAAAAAAGTGATAATTTTTACACTCATTCTATAAATACCTAACATGATTGTGCATCCTTTTAATCCTCTGGATGTAGGTGAGTAGTTAGAAGATGTTATTTTGGAAGCCCTACTATCACATCCCACAGATTTATACAGATTAATCCAGTGACCTAACAGCCTAAGACGACATGTTGCAACTCAAACCTGTTGCTGTTCAGGTGGCGTTAATGAGGTGTGAGAGGGGAGGATGCACTTTTAGATGCACATTTGACACCTGCCCTGATTTGTCTTCCCCTTTCTATTACGGGAGGAGTTGAGTCAAGGTATAGCTCTGACATGCATTTAAATAGCCTTTCCCAACAGACAAAGAGGTTGTCAGCCTGGAGGCTCCCTCCCCTCCCTCTTTCTCAACACACTTCCTTCTTCACTTCCTGGAGGTGTGGCAGCAGAGGTGC
>MDSQ01000170.1_pt1 | contig 13001 bp, 14 predicted proteins | sample 1008251 | NCBI WGS metagenome assembly MDSQ01 (sample SAMN05526597, study PRJNA338239) | gut metagenome | isolation source: Hindgut content | host: Naso unicornis | place: Saudi Arabia: Red Sea | collected 2016-05
CAAATTTCATTTGGAACATATTATATAAAATAAATTTAGAAAGGGTGTCATATACTAAGTTAAAGCTTTACATTTATTAAAGCTTAATTTATACTATTACTATCAGTACAGAAAGGAAGTGACTTATATGAAAATAGAAAAGATAAGTGAGTACCAAATTCGTATAACACTAAACCATGACGACTTGCTAAACCGCAACATTAAGCTCTCTGAACTTGCCTACGGTTCTTCTAAGGCACAAGCTTTGTTCCAAGACATGATGCTTAAAGCTTATGAAGATTTTGGATTTGAAACTACAAATGTTCCGCTAATGATTGAGGCAGTGCCACTTTCAGTAGATAGTATTATGATTGTTGTCACTAAAGTGGAAACTCCGGAGGAAATCGAGGAGCGCTTAGGTCTAACTGGAGAACGCCCTACTCATAGGACATTCAAAGACCATGACGAAGACGATGATATTATGCCTCCAGCAATTGCTACTTCTGAAACAGTTGACGCTATAGACAGTCTGATGTATCGTTTTGATACTTTAGATGAAGTTACCTCTTGTTCACACCAAATTCAACACTTGTATTTTGGGGATAGTGCTGTGTATAAGTACTCTGATAAATATTTCCTTTTGATTAGTCCTAATACAAACCAAAAAACTGAGCAAAGTATATTAATTAGTATTTTAAATGAGTTCGGAAAACGTGCTTACACTAGTTCTCTTAATCAGCATTTCCTACAAGAACATGGGATAGTAATTCTGAAAACTAATGCAATAGACATCCTTGCTAAATATTTATAAAAAAAATCGCCCACCGTTTTGGAGGCGATTTTTTTTTACTTAGACAAATAGGTGTTGATTTTATCAATGATAGGATCTACATCTATTCCATGTACCGAACAAGCCTCTGCTAAAGATTCTCCTTGTGCCGATGGGCACCCAAGGCAATGCATTCCTGATTCCATTAAAATAGGAACAATGCCTCTATCAATTTGTAAAATATCTGCAATTATCATGTCTTTTGATACTGTTTTTGCCATTGTGATTCTCCTTTTATTTATTACTTACGTTTTTATTATAACTATATTTAGCTAATTTATCAACAATTATTTATTTTGAGCTGCCATTGTAAGCTGAGGTACAATTTGTTTTTTACGCGAACATACTCCATCTAAATATATGCTATCCTTATCAGGCTCAATACCAAAAGCCGATTCCGCCAATACTTTAGCTGGCCCCACAGCCAAGATTTGCGAACCACCAAGTAATATATCAGTTACAATTAAAATCGCTAAATCTACATTCTCGCGCTCTATAGTTCGTTCCATTTCATATATAACTCCGACTTTAACAGACTCAAGACTTCTTAGAGAAGTAGTGTTAACTTGAGAAACCATAGCTTTGTAATCCCCAAAGATAAATGATTTACAATCACCTTCTAAAATTTCTTTTGGAGACAGTTTATCCAATGCACCCCCAACAGAAATTAATTCTTCTCCATACGCCTCTAAATCCACCTCAGCAATTTTAGCAAGACGTTTAGCAATCTTCTTATCTTCTTCTGTACATGTAGGAGATTTAAAAACAAGAGTATCAGATAATATAGCACTAAGCATCAAACCAGCAATTTCTCTAGGGGGCATAATATTTGCTTCTTGATACATTTTTGCAATAATAGTACAAGTACAACCAACCGGTTCAGCTCTTAAAAATACTGGTATTTGGGTATCTAAATTTGCAACTCTATGATGGTCAACTATCTCTAAAATTTCTGCTTGCTCAATACCTAAAGCACTTTGCGCACGTTCATTATGGTCTACTAAAATAACCTTTTTCTTCTGAATATCTAAAATATGCCTCTTAGATATAATACCCTCAACTTCTCCCTCTTTATTAATAACAGGAAAATGTCTGTATTGGCTATCTAACATAACTTCTTTTACTTCATCTATAGTATCATCAATTTCAAAAAACGTTACATCAGCTTTTTTAATTAAGCTGGCAACAGGAATACTTTGTGAAATAACTTTAACTGCTTTAAAAAACTTATGAGGTACATAAATAATCGCACAATCAGTATTTTCTGGTATACACACTTTAGGATCATCCATGTCTACACCTGTAACAATTACACATCCAGCATTAGTTCCTATTGCCATTTCTATCAACTGCTTATTATTACCTGTCATAACTATATCCTCAGGATTTAGCTCTTCCCCATAATTTAAAGAAGCAATAGTATACACATCACCTTTGACATAAGGATCTACATATTCCCCGGTTATAACCTTGCCATCAAGTACAGCTGGTATATTTACAAATGGGGTTTTTTTCTCTCTAAGAACAGTATTGTCAGTAAGACCTATATAAGCTTTTGCTATATCTGAAATAGTTATAACACCAGCTAATTTATGGTTTGGATACAATACAGGAGCCATAGGTCTACCGTTTGCAGACATAACATCCCAAGCTTTTTTTACAGAATCTACAGTATAAATAGGTTGAACCTTATAAAACTTCATATCTGATACTTGTGGTTTAATATGTGTAATTAACCGCGGTTCCCTAGCACCAAACTTTTCAAGCGCAAAATTAGTTTCACGACTTATGGCCCCAAGTCGTGCTGCTACAACATTATCATAACCTAAACTACTCTTAAGATGTGCATACGCAATAGCCGAACATATCGAGTCAGTATCAGGGTTTTGATGCCCAAATACATAAATGAATTTGCCCATATTTTTATTACCTCTCTTCACTTCTATAATATTCCAATTATGCCATTTTGTGAAAGACACTATGACAAAATTATTTGTAGTACTAACGTAAATATTAATACAATTTTACCTAAACAGCATGACCTAATTTTACTCTTGAGAGAAAGCGTAAGATACAACTGCGCCTATTACTAACGCAATAACAGATACTATTCCGCTAAAATTAAGTGTGAACCCTGGAAAAATTGTAAATACAGATCCTACTACTAATCCTAGTATTACCAAATATGTGGCCTGTGTATACCTCTCTAATAGTATTCTTACAAGTTTACTGCCACCCACAAGACCAATAACTACACCCATACCAAATGGCATTAAAAGCATAATATTAAAATCTGAAATAGCAGTTATAATAGTAGTATAACAACCAATAGTTAACAATATAAAAGAGCCACTAATACCTGGAATAATCATAGTAAAAGCACTAATCATCCCTGCGATAATTAACATAGTAGCTGCCCATAGACTAAGTTCAGTAATAACGAAAGAATTTTCTCCACCTTCTCCTTGTAATGCCATATACAACATAATTAGAAGAGGAATTGTAAATGGGACAACCGCGCTTGTCTCAATTTTTCCTGCATCAGTTATCTTACCATAAATCATAGGGATACTCCCTAAAATAACTCCCATAAAAGCATAGTTAGTTTGCATATTAAAGTTTTCATACAAATAAGTAATTGCATTACTAAATAAAAGCACCCCTAAAATTACGCCTACACCTAAAGTTGCTAAAAATGAAAAATTTTCTTTTAATTTCTCAATATCTAAACTAATAGAATCTAACAACCTATCATAAATCTTAAATACTACTGCCATCGTACCAGCACTAACTCCGGGGATAACATTTGCTACTCCCAAAATCATACCTACTAAAAGATTTCTCATGACTTTCCTCCATTTCAAAAAAATAATTAGAATAAGTATTACCGTTAATATTATAACCTAGTCAATAAGTTTTTACAAATTAATTGGTAAGTTACCCCTTATATTTCTATGCACACTAAGACATACTATATGTAAATGATTTAAGTTTTTTAATTAATTTTTATAAGAAATTCTGAAAATTAGTACTTTTTTAAGTAGAGGTATACTAAAAAACTTTAGTAAATTTTCAAATAAGTGTTGACATGTATACTGTATACAGAGTATAATAGAAGAGTAATAGTTAGTTAATAAACATTCAATTTCAGGCATCTACATACTGATGCATGTTAATAAAAGGAGTGACGCATATAATGTTTAAACAATGGGAAGGCTTTAACACTGACGGTGACTGGGCTAAAGAAGTAAATGTACGTGATTTTATTCAAAGAAATTATACACCTTATGAAGGTGACGATGCCTTTTTAGCAGGTCCAACTGACAGAACAACTAAGCTTTGGGAACAAGTAATGGTTATGATGAAAGAAGAACTAGAAAAAGGTATTTATGATGTAGAAACTAAAGTGCCTTCAACTATCACTTCTCACGGACCAGGTTATATAGATAAAGATGCTGAAACAATTGTAGGATTCCAATCCGATGGACCTCTTAAAAGAAACATCATGCCAAATGGTGGTATTCGTACTGTAGAAAATTCTTTGCATGCATATGGCTATGACTTAGATGAAGCTACTAAAGAGGTTTTTACAAAATATCGTAAAACACATAATGATGGAGTTTTCGCAGCTTATACTACAGCTATGAGAAAAGTTCGTTCATCTGGTATCATCACTGGCCTTCCTGATGCATATGGCCGCGGGCGTATTATTGGTGACTACCGTCGTGTTGCTTTATATGGTATAGATTATCTTATCGCAGAAAGACAAAAAGATAAATTACAACTTGAAGTAAATAGCATGAGTGAAGACATCATTAGACTAAGAGAAGAACTTACTGAGCAAATGAGTGCATTAAAAGAACTTAAAGCTATGGCAAAAAGCTATGGATTTGATATTTCTCAACCAGCTCAAACTGCACAAGAAGCAATCCAATGGACTTATTTCGGTTATCTAGGTGCTGTTAAAGAGCAAGATGGTGCTGCAATGTCATTAGGTCGTGTTTCTTCTTTCTTAGATATTTACATCCAAAGAGATTTAGACAATGGTACTATTACTGAGCAAGAAGCTCAAGAATTTATGGATCACTTTGTTATGAAACTTAGAATGGTTCGTTTCCTACGTACTCCTGCTTATAATGAATTATTCTCAGGCGACCCAACTTGGGTAACAGAATCAATTGGTGGTATGGGTCTTGATGGACGTACTTTAGTTACTAAAAATAGCTTCCGTATTCTTCATACATTAGTTAACTTAGGTCCAGCTCCAGAACCAAACTTAACTGTTCTTTGGTCTGTAAACTTACCAGAAAACTTTAAATTGTTCTGTTCAAAAATGTCAATTCTTACTAGCTCAATCCAGTATGAAAATGACGACCTTATGAGACCATATCATGGCGATGATTATGGTATTGCTTGTTGTGTATCTGCGATGAGAATCGGTAAACAAATGCAATTCTTTGGCGCTCGTGCTAACCTTGCTAAAGCATTATTATATGCTATTAACGGTGGTAAAGATGAAAAATCTGGCGAACAAATCGGTCCAAAATTTGCTCCAGTTACAACAGAATACCTTGAGTATAATGATGTTTGGGAAAAATTCCTTCAAGTTATGGAATGGCTTGCAGAAGTTTATGTTGGCGCATTAAACGTTATCCACTATATGCATGATAAATATTGCTATGAAAAATTAGAGCTTGCTTTACATGATAAAGATATTATCCGTACATTTGCAACTGGTATTGCTGGTCTTTCAGTTGTAACTGATGCATTCTCTGCAATCAAAAATGCTAAAGTAAAAGTAATCCGCGATGATTCTGGCTTAGCTGTTGATTATGAAATTGAAGGCGATTATGTAGCATTTGGTAATGATGATGATGATGTAGATAAAGTTGCTTGTGATATTACTGAAATCTTTATGAATAATATTAGAAAACACAAAACTTACAGAAACTCTCTACCAACAATGTCTATCTTAACTATCACTTCAAACGTTGTTTATGGTAAGAAAACAGGTAATACTCCTGACGGACGTAAAGCAGGAGAGCCATTTGCTCCAGGTGCTAACCCAATGCATGGCCGTGATAAAAGAGGTGCAGTTGCATCACTTAACTCAGTGGCAAAACTTCCATACAAACATGCGGAAGATGGTATTTCTTACACATTCTCAATCATCCCAGGTGCATTAGGTAAAGATGATTCTGAGCGTTATAAAAACTTAGCTGCTCTTATGGATGGATACTTTGAAAAAACTGGCCAACATTTAAATGTTAACGTATTTGACCGTGCAACTCTATTAGATGCTATGGATCACCCAGAAAAATATCCACAACTTACAGTGCGTGTATCTGGATATGCAGTTAACTTTATTAGATTAACTAAAGAGCAACAAAAAGACGTTATTAGCAGAACATTCCACGAGAAGTTTTAATTACAAGTGGGAAAAATATGAGGGATACCTATTTAGGTGTCTCTTATTTTTTTGTAAACATGCTCTTTTATATTTATATTTAGATTAGGAGGATAATATGATTGGTAGAGTGCATTCAATTGAAACTTGCGGTACAGTAGATGGTCCTGGTATCCGCTTTATATTATTTATGCAAGGATGTCCACTAAGATGTCAATATTGCCATAATCCAGATAGCTGGAAAGCTACAGATGGTCAAGAAATGGATACGAATAAACTTATTAAAGAGATAGTCAAATATAAACCTTATATGAATTCATCGGGTGGTGGAATTACTATAAGTGGCGGTGAACCTTTACTTCAAGCTGATTTTGTAGCTGATTTATTTCAAAAGTGCAAAGCGGAAGGTATCCATACCTGCATTGATACATCCGGATTTGTAAAACTAGATAAAGCTGCCAAAGTGCTTGATTATACAGACCTTGTACTACTTGATGTAAAATCATTTAATCCACAAGTTTATAAAAATGTAACTGGGGTTGAGCTAGCTCCTACTTTAGAATTTGAACGAATTTTAGCCGAGCGCAATATACCTGTGTGGCTTAGATATGTCTTAGTTCCAAATTTAACTGATAATCTAGATGATATAGAGGCTCTAGCTAAATATTTAACAACTTTAAGCAATGTAGAACGTATAGATGTGCTACCATTTCATAAAATGGGTGAATTCAAATGGAGTGAGCTTGGCTATGAATATAAATTAACAGACACACAAGAACCGTCTGCTGAGTTAGTAAATACCGCTAAATCCATTTTCCATAAATATAATCTGCCTATATTTGGCCTAGCATCGATAGTTTAAGTATAAAATCGATAGTTTAAGTATAAAAATGAACAAAAAAAAGACTATGTATATACATAGCCTTTTTTTTATAGAGATACTGAGTTTTCTTCTTCTTTCTTAGGGGTAGATTTTTTAGGGAATATAGAATCCCACATTGATTTTTTATTTTTAGGTGTCTTTTCATTTAATTCAGCCAATTCTTTTTTCAATCTTTGCATTTCTCTTATAGTTTCATCTAACTTTCTATAATGCTCTTCATCTACTCTTGTAGCTATAACTTGTTGCTGTAAATCGCTAACTTTTTCATCTACATACTCAACCATTTCTTGTTTCATTTCAGTAGTAGCTTCATAAGAAAGAGCCATTACTTCGTCCTTTAGCTTTTCTTTAATGCCTTCCTGACTAGTTCTAATGGAGGAATCTATAGTTTCTTTAATTAAATGCAAGAATGCGTCTTTTTTTACCTCTTCAGCTATATCGCTATCACTACTTAATTTATCTAACATATCGGATTTCAGTACTACACTATTAATTTGTTTAGGAGAGATTGTTATAACTGACTCTTCTAAAGACTTCAATGTATCGCACCCTACCTCCCTAATCTGATTTTTTAAGGCTTTTAACTCCATACCTTGTTCTCTTAATTGTTTAATTTTATTTAACATATCCAGGTTGTCACTTGAATAAACTCTATGGCCTTGTGAATTTCTTAATATTTTAAGATTTAATTCTTTTTCATAATATCTAAGAACATACGGCTCTATGTCTAATAATGCCGATGCGTCTTTTATGGTAAAAACCTGATTCTCCATACAACACACTCCTGTCTTTCGTATTTGCATTTATTCCCATTATACCATAGTTTGATATTATTACAATAGCCCTCCTTAAAAATTACAGCATAGGTCAGATTTTTATAGGACTTTTATCAGAATCAGCGAATTTTGTATATTTTCCAAGCCAAGTCAATTCGACTGTGCCTGTAGGACCATTACGCTGTTTAGCAATAATAACTTCCCCTACACTTTTTTTGTCAGTATGAACATTATAATATTCGTCTCTATATAAAAACATAACAACATCAGCATCTTGCTCTATTGCTCCAGATTCTCTAAGGTCAGAAAGCATTGGGCGGTGGTCGGCTCTTCCTTCGCATGCACGAGATAGTTGCGAAAGAGCTACTACAGGAGCATTCATCTCCCTAGCCAATGCTTTTAAAGACCTAGATATTTCAGAAATTTCTTGTTGTCTTGATTCAGACTTTGTACTGCTGCCACTCATCAGTTGTAAGTAATCTATCATTATTAAATCTAACCCTTTATCCATTTTTAAGCGACGACACTTGGCGCGCATTTCCATTATAGATATTCCTGGGGTATCATCAATAAATATATCTGCTGCGGTAAGTCTTGGCATAGCTCTTGCAATAGAGTCCCAGTCTTTGGCATCTAGATTACCAGTTCGCACTTTCTGTGCATCAACCATAGCTTCTGCACATAACATCCGGTTAACTAATTGATCCTTAGCCATTTCTAAACTAAATACTGCAACCTTTTTTTTATGCTTAACTGCAGCAGATTGAATTATGTTTAAAGCAAATGCTGTCTTTCCCATTGAGGGTCTAGCAGCTACCAAAATTAAATCTGATGGCTGTAGTCCGGCAGTTTTATAATCTAAGTCAGTAAATCCTGTAGGAACTCCGGTAATACCCCCTTTATTCGAGTTGGCTGCCTCTATCTTACTTAGAGATGTAACTATAATTTGATTTAAAGGAGAAAAATCTTCTGTATGCTTATTTTGTAGTATATTAAAGATTTCTTTTTCCGCAAAACCCATAATGTCTGATACAGTTTCCTCACCTTCATAACTTTTAGCGCTAATTTCTTGAGATGCTTTTATAAGCTTTCTAAGATTAGATTTATCTTCAACAATTTTGGCATAATGTTTAATATGAGCAGAAGTTGGTACAATCGTTCCAAGCTCCGCTAAATAACTAATTCCACCAATTTGTTCAAGAACTCCTCGCTCCTGTAATCTATTTTGTATTGTGACCAAATCCACTGGTTGATTCCTAAAGTGTAAATCCAAAATGGAATTATATATTTCCTGATGATTAGGCCTATAGAAATCAGAAGGTCGTAGTATCTCACTTGCTATAATTATTGATTCAGAATCCATAATTATTGAACCTAAAACCGATTGTTCAGCTTCAACATTATGAGGTGGTACCATAGATTCTCCTCCTTCTTAAATTTAAGCACTTACAGTTTCAACTATTACATCAGCAGTAACTTTAGGATGCAGCTTAATAGATACAGTCATCGCCCCAATTGCTTTTATAGGGTTAGTAAGATGTACTTTTTTCTTATCAATTTTAACTTTATATTCCTTATTAATGCTATCCGCTATTTCTTTAGTTGTTACGGAGCCGAATACCTTACCGCCTTCGCCTGTTTTAATGGCAATTTTCACTTTGCGGTCATGTATTTTTTCCTTAATACTTTGTGCTAACTCCAATTCTTCCTGTTTACGTTTATCTTCTTGCTTTTGGTCTAGTTTAAGCTGATTAAGATTTGCTGGTGTTGCTTCAATTGCTAAACCTTTTGGTAATAATGCATTCCTAGCATATCCATCTTTTACTTCTAATATCTCACCTTTTTTTCCAACTTTTTTTACATCTTGTGTTAATATAATTTTCATTATTCCACCTTCTTCTTAGTTTTTTTCTAGTCTAACATTTATACTTTATTTCTGCAAGTACTCCACAATATATCTAGAATATTTACTGTTTAAATCACTACTTTAACTTTACGTACATTAAATATAGTATCGATTAGGCCATATATCAAAAAGAACCATGGCATAAAAGAAGCAAAAAATAGTACTGCAATGAAGGTCATAAATAAACTACGCCCATTCATTATAACTAAAGAAATTAAACCAAAAAAGCCTGTTATACTATATAGGAAGAACATAATTACCAACATATTAATACCTAATATACTTAAAGAATAATCAGCTGAATAGCTAAACCATATCCATCCTAATGCAATAAGAAACAAAGTAAATCTATTTAATCTGTATTCTAATAGTTGTTTAAGACTAGTCTTTTTATCATTGATTTTATATGTTAGTAAAATTGTAATAAATGATAATAAGCTAGCTACAACAAATATAAATGTAGGATAAATTAATTTTAGTATATAATTTTGCAAAGCTAAAAGCTCATTTAAGTATTCCATTTCACTAGCAGAAAAACCACTCATTGCAATTTGCATTTGTATCGTAGCTTCATCTATTAGGTAATAATACTCATAAATATATTGGTCAATAGCTCCCATTTGAATAACTAAGCCAATCCATATAGTAACGGTTAAATACATTAATATTTGGGGCAATTTCACCTCTTTATTTCTATAACACTTAACTAAAATATACGTAGGTAATATAACAATGGTAGCATATATAATCGCATCACTGGTATTAGGATTTAGCATAGCCATTAACAAAATAGTTATTGCGTCTAATAGAACATGCTGTACATTTAATGAATTGTGTGTATGATACTTAACAAATGGAATTATTAGCACGGGTATAAATAGTATAAACAAGTAAGAGTAAAATGACAATATCCCTAATACTAAATATATCGCTGAAATTAGAACTCTACTTCTTAAATCATCATTCATTTAGTAACCTCCTCGTTAAAATGATAAGCCTAAAAAAAAGCACCACCCATTCAAGGTGATGCTGAGTGTATATTGCTTTAGTCTTGAGTATATGGTAATAATGCTATATGTCTAGCTCGTTTAATCGCTACAGTCAGCTTACGTTGCGCTTTAGCAGAATTGCCTGTAATTCTTCTAGGTAAAATTTTACCTCTTTCAGACATAAATTTTCTAAGAGTATTTATATCTTTATAGTTAATCTTTTTAATATTATCACCAGCAAATTGATTAACTTTACGTCTTCTACGATTGCGTCTTCTTTGCATTGCCATTGTATACTTACCTCCTATATAAAATTACGGTATTACTAAAACGGTAAATCGTCATCGTCTTCTAACGCAGTAGTGGGCATAAATCCACCAGTAGTCTGTAAATTTGAAGGAGTCGGTTCAGGTGAGTATGATGGAGTTGTAGGATTATATGATGGGGCAGTATTGTTATAGCCACCTACTCCTCTTGATTCAGCAGAGGCTTTGCTTTCAGCAAAATGTTGCTCCTCTACAATTATCTCAGTAAATGTACGTTTTACATTTTGTTGATCTTCCCAACTATTATTTTGTATCTTCCCCGCTATGGAAACCATTTGGCCTTTCTTAAAATATCTTTCAGCGAACTCGCCATGTTTTCCAAACGCAATTACATTAAAAAAGTCTGCATCTGGCTCCCCTGTTTTTACAAATGATCTTCTTACCGCAATCCCATATTTTGCTACAGCTACTGGAGTAGCTGATTGGGAATAACGAACTTCGGGGTCCTTAGTTACCCTCCCCATAAGAATTACTTTATTCATATTATTGATTCCTCCTCCAAATTAATACATATTACTTTTCGTCTTGACGAATGATTAAGTAGCGAAGAACCGATTCCGTAATTCTAAGCCTACTTTCAACTTCTGCAGGTGTAGAAGGGTCAGCTTTAAAATGAATAAAATAATAAAAACCATCACGTTGTTTATCAATTTCATAAGCCAACTTTCTTTTACCCCAATCATCTACATTTGTAATTTCGCCACCAAAGCGTCCTACTAACTCTTTAACTTTATCAAGTTGAGTTACTTTCTCTTCCTCGCCTAAAGATGTGACTAATACAAGTGCTAATTCATAGTTTTTCATGTTGGTACCTCCTTTTGGACTTTGGCCCTACCTAGTGGGTAGAGCAAGGATTTCTTTACAATTCCATATCATATCATAAACTTGGACAAAATACAAGCCCTTAGATTATCAGCGCTATATTAAGTGGCGCTAAATTTTAATGGAACAAAGCAAAAAATTTCTTCCTTTTGATAATTGCCATATTTTCTGTGATTTATACATGTTTTCTAAACTTTTTTTAATATTTTTACTTCTTCAATACTAATAAGAGAATTGGGCGGATTAGTGGGGGAACTAATCTCATAGCGATAAAAGATTATATCATGCCAATTTCCTAATTTATATCCCATATTATCTAATGTAAATTGATATTTAAACCCTATATTTAAATGGAATTTCATACTATTATTATTGGTTGAAGTTATAATAGCAAAAACAGTATGAAACCCTTGAGTTTTTAATAGTTCTAATAATTGTTTATATAATATTTTTCCTATACCCTTATTCAAATATTTATGGTGTACATATATAGTAGAAGTTAACGTCCACATATATGCTTGTCTATCACCATATGGAGTAGCATAAGCATATCCAATTACCTTGTTATCTAGTTCATAAACAATATAAGGATGAGTCTTAGATATATTTTTTATTCTAATTGCAAAATCTTCTATTGTGGGAACAGCAATCTCAAAAGTTATGCTAGTATTAAGTATGTAGTATTTATATATATTATATACAGCTTCTACATCTTTTTTTTCAATAAATCTTATCATTTTTACACCTCTACAAGATACTATAATATGAGATTATCAATGCCCCTCTCTGGTAAGGGATGGCTAAAACCTCATTCCTATTAAGTTAACTAATGCTATTGCTAAATATAGACAACAAAAAAGTGAGAAAGAATTAATCCCTCCTCACTTAATATAAAAGGCGACAACCAGATTTGAACTGGTGATAAAGGTGTTGCAGACCTCTGCCTTACCACTTGGCTATGCCGCCGAATATTTTGGCAACCACTTACTCTCCCAGTCCGTCTCCAGACAAGTACCATCAGCCGACTTTAGCTTAACCTGCGTGTTCGATATGGAAACGGGTGTTTCCCAAAGTCGCATCGTCA
>MDSQ01000171.1_pt1 | contig 12991 bp, 5 predicted proteins | sample 1008251 | NCBI WGS metagenome assembly MDSQ01 (sample SAMN05526597, study PRJNA338239) | gut metagenome | isolation source: Hindgut content | host: Naso unicornis | place: Saudi Arabia: Red Sea | collected 2016-05
GGACTTTGGTTGTCAAATATGTTGACAACCCATCCCTGTCAGACAGATTTCCACCTGATGTGGAAGGTGTCTGACAAACCACAACCAGTAATCTCATATGAAATGTATTTGAAGCAATGAAAGGTTGTGATTTAAAAAAAATGTAATCAGTGTTCTCCTCTCTGTACCCCTGAACTGATTGCTTCTGAAAGTTTCAAAACATTTTGTGCTGAGAGATGATTGTACATTCATAGGTACACTGCAAACATGCGCTGCCAACTAATTCAGCACATTTTCAATGGCGTCAATTTGCCCAAATGTAAACACATACAGGAGTTTGGTTGTCTTTTGCATACAGACTCAAAAGCTGTGACAGTGATTCATTGTGAATGGGACCCGGTGTTGCAGCCGGCACCATCTGCTGAACAACAGACATTTAAAAGGCAGACAGAGGGCCAACAGGGGAAAACTTCAACTCTGGAGCAGCTACAAGCTACTTACAAGTTAAAGTCAGAGTCCAAAAGATTTTAAAGATAGAGAATGGATCCTTCGATATGATTCTTTTTAGAACTCTGTAGTCTATAATAATTCTGTAAAAATTCTATGACATACTATCATCAGGCCTTTTGCAGTCGCATGGCCATTAAGATGTTTTGTCACATTCATGTTAAAAAAGGGAGCTTAAGTTGTAGCCTACACCTAAGTTACTGACTCCAAGCTACAATATGGTTTGTTAACATTCCTTAAGCATTATTGGATCAGAATTTCTAAAATAATTAGAACAATTTTCCTTGAAAAATACAATAAGAGAAAGAATGATACAACGAGATTAAAGTCAAACTAAAAAACTTTTTGGCTTAACTTTGTCATGATGATGTAGAACCTGATTAAACAGTGTAACAGTGGTTGGAAAATGGTATCATTTGCAGCAAAATTGGTCTCCAATAAGCCCTGTTTGTACCATGATATTTTCTTTGCCATTGGGACAAGGGTTTAGCAGAAAAATGAAAAATCAGTGACGCTCTCTACTCTCCAAATTACTGCTCTATGCTGCCCTATTAAGCGGCAGGTGATGGCGGTACGAGCTGATTAGCTTACAGTGTCTGCAGGCCACACCATCAGTCAGCTCGAGCTCAAACTGAGACGGACGAATTTACTCTGCTGCAACTGTTTCATCTCAGTTCAATCTGGACTTAAAAGAGAGAGCGACAACATACAAGTTAAAACACGTGCCGGCTCAAACGGCTGCAGCGGATTTACTTCCTAATGAGTCTCATGCTACAGCTATTGTTAGCTTGCTAGCTCGTTAGCAGAAGTTAGCAGAAGATGGCACGTTAGCAGAAGTTATCTACTGCAACTTTAATGCTGCAATTTCACTGCATACAGTAATGCATAGATGTGCTATTGAATTGATTAGGAGGAGTCTTGCTGTGCAGAGTGATGCACCGTGTACACTACACACCTAGGTACAGATTCAGATTACTTTATTGTCCGTTTAATTAACATGACACGGAAAATTGTCTTTGGCACTGGCATGAAACAACACACACCAATAATTAATTAATTAATTAATCTAACAACTGATAGTGCTTAATAATTCAACAAAACTTTACAAAAGGTAGCCTAGATGTGCCTTACAAAATAAGTGCACTCTCTAAATAGCAGAGCAACACTGAGCTAGACTTTCGACGGTACATTTGCTTTTCAAACAACATTGGCACATGGTGTGAAAATGACAACTGCATTGGTTATAAGCTAACAATGACACTTGGGCTGTGCGCCACCTTTGCACTGGGTGGAAGATAGGGCCCACTGTGTTTGCAGACAACAGTTTCCCTCCTTTCAATAGCCATGCTAGCCTAACATTGATGCCTCAACTTTTTTCTCTTTGCTATTAGAACTCTAAGCTTCTCTCGCTATTTGTCGAATAATAATTTGCAACAACTGAATCAAAAACACCTGAACAAGAGAGAGTGTTCATCATAAGACCTCTTGTATATCATATTGGATGATTAAAGATTTGACACTTCTGCATTTTCCATGTAAAGACATGACAAGTGTGTTGTTTTCCCTCATTCCTACATTTACTGTGGTGGTGTAAACATAATGTCCTAATGTCCGCATGATATAGCATGAAGGCATTCCAGCTGCTGAAAGTCTCATCTTTCCTGTTCTTTCTAGCGTATAAATTGGATCCAGTAATCGCCTTAAGCAGCCAAAGGAAAAAGAAAAAAAAAGATTTAGAGAGTAATTTGTGGAAGACATCTTTGAGGTCAATGGTTTGCTCCCATTCATTTGCATTTAGTTTTGTTTCTCTCTGGTCTTCCTCGGTTGTGCTAACTGGGTATTTTCTTGCAGTCAAATTTCTCTTACCATCTGTCAGTTTTTAATACCTAAAGTAACATCCTATTAGAGCGAGTGTTCTCTCTGCCTTACACCATTTAACCATGATTTCACTTCTAATGGTACTAACAGGCCGTTACCCAACCACAGTCTCATCTACTCGTGTTGCTTATGCAGCTTTATTCAGCTGCAGAATTCATCAGTGCACAGAAATATACACAAAAGAACTAGTTTCACATCTTAGGACATACACTTGTACGCTTTTTTGTTGAGTTAGATGACAACACAGACCATTTTTTTAAAGTATTTTGATATAATGCTATAGTCACAAACACAAACCTTGGAAAACATTAGTCTGGCTTTGTTCAAAGGTAATAAAATTAACCTGTCAGTACATTAAAAGCTTAATTATTAGAACATTTTACCCCCTTTTCTTTCTTCTGTACTCAAAACAAAGCGTAAAAATGTAAAGTTTCAGTGTTATGAGAACAGTGTAGGGTATTTTCTAAAATGCACATAGTCTTTTTGTTGGCCACCAAAGAAGGTACTTAGCATCAAAACTATCTAAAAACAACCATCCAAAACTCTCAGCAGCTTTGCGTGGTATAAATAAGTCGTCTTTATTGTGTTAAATGCTCAATACTTCCAAAACACTTTTATTTCGGCTAGAAAGCTACTAACTCCATCACATCTGATCCAATGTTTTTTTAGTTTACGCTTATTCTAAACTTCGGTGAACTTACCTCGAATATGCACGGTTACGCCTCTCGTTCAGTTATCCTTATGTTCTTTTCTTAAAAAATACCAACAATTTATCCCAAACTTACGAGCGATTGGAAATGGCTGGTGCAGAGAGAGAGGAGGTTTTGCAGTTTTTGACAGGATCATATTTAATCGAGCTGCAGTTCATGACCTTTAAAATAACCGTAATACGCGACACAAAACATTAAACTGGATGTGTCAGATTTAGGAGCTTTCTAGCCGCAACAAAAGTTGTGGAAGTGTTTTAAAAATATTGAGCATACGACACAATAAAGAAAATTTGGATTATACCACACAAAGCCGTTGAGAGGTTTGGATGGACGTTTTTAGACAGTTTTGATGCTTTTCATGGTTGAACCCTCATAGACTGCCAGCAAAAGGGAGCACGCAGTTTTGAAATCACCTGTTTACTGTGGAGGACCACTGGAAAAAAACTTCAATTCAAGACATTTAAGGGTGAGTAACTGATAAAGAAAACAGACTTTTAGGGTGAAATATCTCTTTAAAGGAATAGTTCAGGTTTTTAAAATGGGTTTGTATGAGGTAGGGCCCGACCTATATGGGATTTTTGGGATCAATTCCAATACCGACATAAGAGAGAGAGAAAATTCTGATATCTGGTATATTGGTGGATATTATAAATATATATGTATATATCAGCGAACCGATACATCGGTAGGGCCCTAGTGTGAGATGCTTATCTGTTGTCAGAGTATTACCCGCAGTAGATAGCGTTCCGCACGCCCCTACTTCAGAGAAGCAGCGGGAGGACTGGAAAACAATGAACTGCTGTGAATGGGGATGGCAGCAAACTGTATTTCAGTCTACGCTCTCTTCAGAACCACCAGACTCCTTTGACGAAAACAGTCATTTTATCTTGCAGCACACCAGAGCTGCGGGTCAGCCCCTGCATGATATTTCATTTTTTTGTGTTATTGTGTAACATCTTTTTTCAGAATAGAATCGATGTTTTACATATATTTTGTTTTATATCCATATAAGGGCTCGTGTTGTGTGTTTGTGTGAGGATACGTTTCCTGTTTTTGTTGTATTTAAAACACAGTGTCAGTAAAAAAACCTTCTGTTCTATTCTGTGTGACTTTGGTGGATCCAGACTAACCATCTGAAGAAAAAAAGTCTCATAACAACACCAAAAAAACTAACCTATCAAGGCGGCGGTACACCAGCAACTCCTTTGTTGTGCAACTGCTGTTTTGGCCAAGACTGGTGGCTTTAAAGAGGGCAAAGATAGGTTTAACAGCTTCATTTTCACGTTGTAAAAGACTGCTTGATGGTCATTATAACATACGCTTAAACTGATAACACTTTTTTTAGTTGTGCCTTTTTGAGAAGGCTCTAATGTGTTTTTGCTGCTGTCCCCATACACTGTAATAAATCGCATTTTGAAAGGCCTGAACTATTCCCTTAATAAGTGCTTGATGCCTTCAGGCAAAGATTAACTAATGAGAGCAGCCCCTTTGTCCACACTGCTGCATGTTTCTCATAAAAAAAGGCAGGAAGAATGAAAACCATTCAATCTGGCTTCTGTTACACGCACTAAATTTATCTTTCTTCACATGATCGTTGATGATCAGCCCTTAGCTTTGGAGCTTTTTCGGTAGTCGAAAACATGGAGCGTTCAGACCACATTGCCACTGAGCCCTGAGAAAGCAAGAAATATCTGTGCCTGCCTCAAATGTGAGGTCAGACATACTTTTAGAGGGGAACAGCCATTATTTACCACATCAATTGTCCCTGACCAAAATACAAACCAACAAAAAAATGTATTAAAATTCTCATTCCATTCCGGCCAAATCAAATTAGTATGGATTACACTGCTGCGGGGGTTGCATTTGCTCTGTAATTTGACTTAATGGTTATTTTCACACATTTACAGGCATAAGATTGGTAAGTACTACACTGTTTTCTCCCAGCAGACTCATGCATCATATATAACCATTCATGACAGCTATTTCCTGTACAGTAATCGACAGTCGAGTCACTGTGACAGTAAATCCAAATAGATTCCAGCCCTGTTACCTGCTGATCAGAATGAATGTGAGGCCCTGAGCGACAGAGTTGAAGCAGCTTTGCTCAGGTGATGAAATTGTACCGAACAAAGACTTCCCTTTTTTCAATGCATGCATTTGGAGCTCGATGCAATCACTCCCACATCTGCTGCTTATTAAGACGGTGCAGCGGTAACTACAGGTGCAGTAAATTCCTGACCCTGCTTAGGATATTTATTGCTTTTGGGTTTACAGTCGGGCGGGCAAAAAGGGGCTGAAACACGCCATGGGAATCTTTCATACCATTAAATAATAATTTGGCTGCGTGGGATGTTGTGTAGCAGTTTAATCTGCCAGGCATATGCTCCTGTGTGCTGGGCGGAGAGATCTGACATGCAAAATGCCTGCAGAGCTCCGTGAAATACGGGCAGAAGGAGACAAAGAGAAGGCAAAACAGACACTTTTTTTTTACAACCTAATGATTACCAAACAGATTTTTATCATGGCATGAGTATATCATAAGACACTCACATATATTCTTTGCATTCTGTTATGTTCCCGCAAAGGATCATTCAGGCTATATCAGATCACTCAACAGAAATTAATGTTAACCACAGATACGTCAGATTTGTGTGTTTCCTACATATCATGTCAGTGTCTACAATACATGTTACACAAGTTCAGATGAAATGAATTTTAACATGAGCTGACTTTCTCATTAGGAGAAGGTGATGTTGATGGTACGCCAGCCGAGCAGCAGACAACTATAACAAGTCTGTTCGCTCCACGTTTTAGCATCAAAAGTTTTTTTCAAAGACTTTTGCACATTGTTCAACTATGTTTCTGGCAAAAGAAACAAATAGACAAACTTGGTATTGTAAACAAGATTTAGCCATGCTCATGGTGACAAAATCAGTATTTTTTAATATAACATTTGGACATTTTACAGCCATATTTGCTGTTATGAGCCAGGTATTTTAGAGCAGAATTTAGCATATTGTGCAGTCGTGTCTGAAGCTACAATGCTGGGTAACTTTATTATAATGTCAGGGCAAATTTACAGCTGAGTTTATGGTTAAAAAAGGCATTTTAATCCAAAACATTGTCTTTTTTTTAACCATAACCAGGGATTTTTATTCTTTAATAAGATTCAGATATAGATTTTCTTTATTTGTCATTTTCGTGTGTAACATAAAAAGGAAATAACATTTTGCATACCCCCAACAAAAATAGAACAATTAGAGCAACATATTTAGAAAAGTGCAATCAGTGCAATAAATATTAATAAATGGAATCAATATAGGCCATAGTAAATAAAATAAAAAATTAAAACCTGACAAAACTTTCACCAGAGCATGAAACCATTAAGCTATATATAACAAAATGTAAGCATTTTTTTAAGCAATACAATTTGATTGACAGTGAGAGCAAAGCTGCATAATCCTGCTTATCTCCACGAGTGGCAGAGTAATTTGAGATTTGAGATTTCACAGATAATATTGATCGCTGTCCATCAACATCTCAGAATCCTGCTGACGGCGTGCTGAAGTGCCTTTAAGCAAAACAACAAAGCTCCACCTCCAATCCCCTTTTCACTGAGGAAGACACCTGGAAAGAACCGCTATTTTTTTCCACTGATGAATTAAATGGTCATGCTAATGTGATTATGTTATGATTGGCTGTCTTTGCCCCATCAGTCATCAGCCAATCACTTTTTCTATTGCATCCATTGCTAGAAAGCCAATATTTAAGACCTATGCTGAGTGAACTATTCCTTGTGTATTGTGTATTGTTTCTGCCTTTTTTTTTTAAACTCTTGTATTTGGTATAATAATAATGTATCACACAGTCACATAGCTGCTGGACTGCTGGACATGCAGAGGGCAATAAAGCCCACTGGTGCACACCAATACTACTTATCCTATGCAACAAAACAACAAAATTTAGTTACACTATAAATATCATCTTTCAAATGAAATATATTCATGATTTTTAAAAATAAATGTATATTTTAAGAGTTTCCCAGCACTTGAATACTTGGATTTTTCAACATGGCATGGTTGGGGGACACAAAACAACCTGCTCTACATGATTCTCTTTGAAAGAGAAAAACAGGTTTGTATGATGGAGGAAGTGTCTGTGTCTGTGTGTGACAAGATGCACAACAAAATAGACTTCACCACTGGTTTAGGAGGAAGGTAAGAAAAGTTCTCCTTAATATCCATTTAGACAAACAGTATTATGACTCTCAGACAAGCTGTTGACCGAATGTGGGAAAAAATTAAAAACATCTCATTGATAATCTTGCATTTGCTATCCGCAGTACAGCGCCCTCTTCTGTTTCCAAAGCTCTTAAACATCTGGGCCTGTCATCAACAGGTGGACGGTTATGACCCATGAAAGCCCTTAAATAAAGGGGTCAAAGGTCATGAGAAATGTAATCAGTCCCAGCACAGAAAAGACTGAACCCCCTCGGTTTTGCTCTGTCGTGACATAATGTAGTACTGCATTGATCCCCGCTACAAAATGCTCCATTTTCATGCCCCTTGCCTCTTTACTACAGAGAGGCCGTGGAGGGGACAGGAGGGTAATGACCTGAACACTGCAGCAGGGCAGATAATTTGCAGCCGAGGTGTTGCACTCAGAGGTCAGCTGACTGTAGCGTGAGGTCAACCTGGCCAAGTGGGCAGGAGCGACATCTGTTGACACCTGCTGCAGAGGCAGAGCAACACATCTGCAGACCAGATCAGATAACAACAACCCGATACCACTAGTCTACTTGAGCGTGTTCATGTGCTTTTATATGTGTGTGTGTGTGTGTGTGTGCGTGCGTGCACATGAATGAGTACATATACACTGTCATATTCTATTAGCTACTTCTCCACAGAGGGTCCATTGTGGGGATATGTTTATAAGTCTATATCTTCCTTAAACAAGGTTAGTAAAGATGAATTATCACAGTTTATAAAACAGTTTTGGGGAATTCTTTCAAAAATAAGAAACAAACAAAATGGTTGCGGTTTGGTCTGACAGCACATGCTTTAAACAGTATCTTTTTCTGCTATAAAGTGGTATTAAAGTGCTGAGTGTTTGCTTTCACCTCAGTCTCAGTACAACTATTATTATTAGTGCTATTACATGATATAAATCATACAAATGTGCATTTTTGCTGCTAAAACTATATGTGATGAAAAATACAACATATTGTGACTATAATAGAATATAGTTAGAATGTGGGACAAAGTCCTTGAATTCCTGCAGCAGAAAACACACCAAATCTCAATCTGTAGGATCTTAAAATTGGTCTGAAAATCAGTTTAGTATTCTTCCATGTAATAAATATATTCATAACATTTAGAAAAACAAAATATGCCTTAAAATACACTTAAAGCTGTTATAAACCTATTAAGACACCACAAGAGTCCAGTGAATTCTTCCTTAAAAACAGCCAAAGTTGAATAACAGAGAAGCCCTCAAGGCCATGAAGCATTTAACATCCATAATGCAGGAAATGCACCCTTAATGCAATGCACAAAGTGCTATCTGATTAATGATTACAAACTGTGATATGGTTTTAAAATGCCACAGCTGCAGGCAGCCAATGACAGTGAATGCACAGTAGAGTGCGAGCACATGTGATGCTGTGTGAAAAGCAGGCACACCAAAGCTAAACTAAAGTCTTTCAACCCCTCAGGCTTTGGCCCATCCAGCAGAGAGATTGAAACCTGTCACCACACAACGGCGCCTCCTCAGGTTACAATGGTTCCCCACCCCGGAATGATTTCTTGGAGCCTCTAATTAGTGCCCACACTTGTGTTTGGCATCCAGAAAAAAAAGGAAGATTGAGTGTCAGTCTTTTCACTACAGCCGCCTATTAGTTGACCTGCTGGTATTTGGTGTCTGAGCCCCTGAGCCTGGATTTAGACATGATATCAGCACCGAAATCAACCTTTAAATGAAGAACAAACCCATCCAACCTCAATATTTTCTCTTCTCATTCATAAAATGAAGCACACCACAAACTTTAAGCAAATCCAGCATGGTCTCTCCTATTTGAAGTTAAAAAAAAAAAAAAAAGATCTCAAAATGATTGATAACTTTAATATTTTTTGTGTTACTCTAAAATGTCTAACTTACAAGCCAAGATTTCAGGTAGAGCTAGCACTGATTTGTTTTGAGTTAAAAAATTAAGAAATATATGGGTGGAAAAAAAAAAACGAGGTTGTACACAGAAAAAGACATGTTCCATATTTAATTTTCCAGGACAAAGACTTAAATAACTCCTGACTGACAATCATTAACAAGTGATCTCAACGAGAGACAGTCAAAAACAATACGGCAATAACAATGAAAAAATGTGTGTAAACAAAGAACCGAAACAGTTGCTTCAGGCCAGAATCTTATACACAAGTATATTTCACGTTAAGTTACAGCAGTGCACGGGCCTGAAAGTCTCTGTGTCTCTCTTCGAATTACAATCAAAGTCAACACTTTCTTTAATGCAGCCCGTCTCATATCAATCTCAATTTTCTTTTCGGTTTTCCAACTCAGGATCAATATCTATTCATTATTCTTAAATGGATGGACAGACAGTTTGGCACACACACAAAATAAAGACAGTAAAAAGGCTGAGATGTTCCTCATGAACGCTGGGACACGGCTGAACCTCCTCTTCTGGCTGGAAACCAGGCGCTGACAGATGAACCACGTCTTTTTTAAACTTCTTTCCACAGCTGTGGACGGCAGCTTCGGGCTGCTTTTGTAGTTACATCTGTCAGCTGGACAGCTGGATGTTTGGAGAAAATTAGAGTTTGATCTGTGGAGAGCCAGATTGGAAGACAGCTTCGCCGTAGCAGATCCAGACATTGCGATTAAGAGTGATCAAAGTTGCAACGTTTGCAATGAATGTAGCTGGCAGGATTGATGGCTGATCACAATCCACTTTGTAACTCCCTGGCTGCAGGACAGAAACACTCAAATCTGCAATGAACAGCTTGGAAGAGGTCAATAATGTTTTCCACTAATGATTTCTAAATGGATCTGGGACGGCACATATCCACGCTGGAATCTCAGCAAAGCTTAGGTTGCAGTTTGGAAAGCATCCAGTACACTCACACACTGAGGGAGTTTGTCTTCACACGTCTTCCTCCCCTTGTCCCGTTACTTTAATCTTATCTTAAATCACGAAAATCCAAGACCTCCCAAAGCTCACTGCATAAAACTTCCTCGCTCTTATAGACTCAGAGCATTGTAGCCATGTAGTAAATGCCATCTAAACAGAACGTCTGTCCAAAATTCCCTAAAAATTATGCAATTTTCAGAGCAAACATAACCTCTGATCCATTTAAGAAGCTATGAGCAATGCAAGAAAATCTGGGTAAAGCCTTTAAATGTCTGATGAGATTTTCAGTTGTGGCAAATTGAATCATTAATCCAAAGCAGCAGGAAAGGAGACAAGTAAAAGATATAATTGTGGCAGTTTTAAGGAAGAAATTCTCTGGTCTGCGGCTCTGCTTCCAGATACAGATTGATTTCTTTAAGTGGGCTGCCCTGGATCTCTAATTACCGCCACCCCACCAAGCCTTCATAACCTTTTGGCCCAGCTGTCTGGAAAAGAGGAGCTGCAGTGCAGAACCCAAGGTAATGGAAGTATATTCCTTTCAACCTCTATTTACCAAGGGAGGGTTTGCTGAGCACAACTGCTCTTTTCCTGGGACATCCTGCTCTCACTCACACAAGCCTGTTGCTGCCCACTGCAGCCACAGTTAGCTGCTTTGGTCAAAAGTACTGTGACAGCAGTTGTGGGAGGAGGTGAGTGTGTCCAATTTAGTGCCCCAAACACTCTCACAAGACTCAAACTGACGACCTCCTGGTCAAAAGCTGGCTTTGCTAATAATTCTGATTAAATGCCAAAGCCAAAAAGCCTGGCTCAGCCCTCCTTCTGCTCAGCTCAGTTTTTGCTGAGAATCAGTCTTTTAAAGAGGCCCAACTTAAGAATTGCAGAGACACAATTTTGGCCGGACCAATCAGCAACTAGCAGGAGTGGTTAAGTTTGATGATGTAGAAGTCAAACGCTTGTTTCGCAGTTCAATCATGGTGGAGGCCTTTGGCTTTGGTTACCAGGCTGCCAAAAACCTGTTGTTAGTAAAAACTCCGCCACTTGTCTGTCTGTCTGTAGCCTGCAGGCTAACTTTCCCGATGTTTGAGTTGCTGTCTCTGAGGAGCGAGAGGCCGGGGCTTCTGCTGTTAGCGGTTAGCAGCGGCCTGTAGCTGCATCTACACAGTGAAAATGTGATGTTATTTCAAACAGAAAACATCTAATTGTCTCTTTCCGTGAAGCACGGTGGCTTAGAATCTCAATCACAACACAATATAGCAGCATTTATGTGATTATTAAACAAACCGGACGTTAACCCTCTCACTTGTCTGTCTGTTTCACTCGATTTTAATGAATAGCTGGGCCCAAAGCGTTAGTCATACAATCAGTTTCAATGTGGACTGGTTTAAGGCTGCTCTGATAGTTTTACACTTAACCCGATACCACGCCTAGCATTCAAATTCTGCAAAGAATCCCCAATGGAGCTTGGCCAGACCCTTTTCATGAAGTGAATTTATTCGCAAAGTGAGTTATGGGTCTGGTTCACCAGGCTAGGTGAAAAACTTGCTTTGTTAATAATTCTAATTTAATGCCAAAGCCAAACACATGAACCCGAGGGAACAATGTGTGTGCGTATATCCCAACATAACAACTTGCCACAGGGCTGGCTTTACTTAACCAAGCAAGTTTGTACCTGGATCCTCAGAACTGACATGAGTAGCAATTTAAGGATTAGAAAATGGGAAAAATTGATGTTTCTGAGGGGAAATGTCTGATAGGTGCAGGCAGTGACTTTGTGTCTGAAGGTTAATTCCCTTAAGAGGCAAATACAATTATTGAATAATTGCAATGCTGCTCACAGAGCAGCTCCTATTCATCCAAGGGTTTCCAAAGGATTTGTAATGTAATCACGATGGCAGCGCTGTTTAAAGAAATACACTAGAGCGCACACACATTATGTAAGGCAAAGTCACGACCAACAAATCTTTAGATCAGACGCCTCACCTCACTCTACTCCTCTGCCTCTGACTGATCCTTGAAGCTATCAAATGCAAACAGTATATGAACATAAAAATATTCCTCAGTGCTTTGACTTCGAGACCTGCTTTGTATTGTTGGTTGCTTTAATGCTTCAAGTGTTGATGATTTACAGGAAAGTAAATCCAGTTATCAAGTTACTCTTGATAAATGCAACAGAGGTGGAAATGTATAAAAGGTTCAAATGAGATAATGTACTGGTCTAGGATGACATCACAGATGACAGCAGGATCAATCAAGAATCAGGAAACAGAATTGTGAAACTATGTGCACAGATTGGGAATTCCAAGATGAGGAATCATTCCAAGAGCACAGTACATTTTTCTCAAGGCATTCTTTTTTCTCAGCTGACACCAGGGGGCTCTCTAATTTAGTAAAACATTGTAAAAATTGTTCATAGGGTCAAACTATTATTGTCCATATCAAAGTGCCACCCACATTTCATATTTGCTTTGAAATCAGAGATGTATATTGGTCTGATGTTGGCTTTTTCTCTAAAACAACTTACTAATTAATTAGAGAAACGATTAGCCAATCAGAGCTTAGTTGGCATTAGGAACATGCGGGAACATTGCCTTTCCACATGGCTAGTTGGCTACATCATTACGTTCATGAAATAAATCCACAGAAAATTGGCCACAATTGGCCAAAACCATCACAGTTGTGTAAGTTTGGTATAAAAATGTTAACTGCTCATCACAACCTCGACTGCAGCTTTCATGGAAATGTACAGCACATTGACTGGATGGATTTGACGCTGACT
>MDSQ01000172.1_pt1 | contig 12980 bp, 9 predicted proteins | sample 1008251 | NCBI WGS metagenome assembly MDSQ01 (sample SAMN05526597, study PRJNA338239) | gut metagenome | isolation source: Hindgut content | host: Naso unicornis | place: Saudi Arabia: Red Sea | collected 2016-05
CACAGCGTGTTTAGACTGGAAACTGTTTCCATGTGAAATGGGCCTCTCCTAACCTGGCTCTTAAATGACACTCTTTAAAGGGGCTAAAAATAACACATAATAGAAACAACAGGCCAGCTTATTGATACACATGATTTAGTGCAGGGGTCTTCAATTAAAATCAAAAGAGGACCGCTTACTAAAATTTCCAATAACACTTTACTGACAGCATCCATCTAAAATGCATTATGAACATTCTTATAATGCATTAGAATGCCACCATAGTGCTGTATAACCGTAGTTGTAAGCATGATTGGGGCTAGCCTGAACCCTAACCTTAACCACATATAATGCAATGTAAGTGTGTTATAATGTGTTATATATGTTCATAATGTGTTATAATGCATTATAAAGACAGGCTTCATAGAAAGTGTTACTGGAAATTCTTTACAAACCGTAAATGAATTCCAAACTTTGGTCTCAAAATTAGAAGTTTCAGAAGTCAAACTTATTACAGGTTTATAAATAAATTAATCGCAAGAGAGGAAAACTTGGAAAAAGATGCTTTATGTGGAGAAGATCATCTTGAAAACATGAAGTGTTCACAATTTGGTCACCTCATTACAGATTATTACAAGGTTAAGTGCAAGAAAAACCCCAGAAAGATTTCCATACTCATTATTTAAAATATAATGTAATGTATCAATGTAAACTCCTGATACATCTACCTATAATCCACCTAAAACAATCCCAGGTGGAACATATTTAGTGCCAGTGACCAATTCCCTTCAAACCTTCAACCTGACACAACTGTTCTGCTACTTTTCTCAATTATCTACAAGATAACTTGAGAAAAATAAATTCAGACTGGCCTCTTCTCTGGCATCAGACTGGCAGCTTTAAAGCATTCATGGGTCAAAACTCCAACCATGCTGCTACAATTTCTAAACATTACTTTGCACTCAAAATACAGAGTAAATGTTTTCTTGTTTTTATGTTGTCGCCTGGAACACAAATACCATTCCTCCAGTCCGATATGAAGGGAATGAAACACCACTAAAGGTTTGGCTCTTTGAATTGGTGAATAATTTGTTGTTTTATTGTCACATTTAATCTCAATTGCCTTTTTTCATCCAAACTTTGAGTGGAAGTAAACAAAATATTCCTCCGGAGTGAACTAAGTCGTTAGAAAAGGAAATGCAAAAGCTTTTATCCTTTTTCAGAATTACTAATGTGCTGTGTTTTCTTTGTTAGTGTTGTAATACACATTGATTTCCACTTCTGTAAGCTTTTAAAGGTTTGCCACTGAGGACTTTAGGGATTCCTTTTCCTGTCTGACTAATTTTAGGTTTGAAATGAAACTCAACAAATCGTCCATCTTCTCCATTAAAACACGCTCACGTGCATCAACATAGACACAAGCAGGAGCGAACTGTCTCAGTAAGAAGTTGAGTGCATGCACTATCCAAGACATCAACCACAGTGTTTCATAGATGCAGCCATTTCGGAGCCTAAACAGCTCCACTAATCAACAGCGTCTGGACGTGCAGCCGCTCTATATTTAGCTCCTCTTTCTCACATCTCAAGTCTCTGCTCAGCCCACCTACAGAACTCCTAATGCATTTCTGGAGAAGCTCACAGAGAAAAGTTTAATAATGGCAACAGTCTCCATGGTAATGACACCGAACTTACAGTGCGATCACTCTGATCATCACACAGGCCTGCACAGACACAGAAAAAACATTCCTGAAGGCTGCGTGGAGGCACAATTTCTCTACATTTGATCAGAGCTGACAGCAGCAACATAAGACATTAGCAAATAAGGAGTGATGAATGAATTGGAGCTTCAACACAGCTGGATTAACTGACTGACAGCTGGGTACTTTCTCCGTTTATGTTGCACTGGTCCAAACTGAAAGCACCAGCCACAGTCTGGAGATAAATCTTTGTCTGTTAACTCATTTGTGCTGCAGGTTACAGGCGCGTAGCCAAGGTTCTGATAGGTTCAGGAATACTTGATCAAATAAGGGTGTTTTTCTCTGTTTTTATTCTTTGACTATTGTAAATATGATTTGGGTAACACTTCCTGTGAAGCCGGTCTCTATAATGCATTCATAGCTCATTATGAAGTATGAACATGTATAACACATTATGAGCCCACTTATAATGTATTATATATGGTAAGGGTTTAACCCTAACCTTGCTCATAATAATGATTATACAGCACTATAGGCACACCATAATGCATTATAAGTATGTTCATAATGCATTATAGATGGATGCATTAATTAAAGTGTTACCATAATTTGTTCCCAAGGGATGTAATTAGTATTATATGACTCAAAAAAAGAGGGCAGTGCTGACCTTTTTGCAAAATGTTTGCATGCGCTTGCTGTATTCAGGGGCCTCAAAGAGTGGAAGCTTAGCAATATTCTAAATGCAGCCAAATCAAAAGTAAGAGAGCTATATTAAACATGTCAAGACAAATATTTTTTAAAGACACCACAACTGGAGGAGAAAGATGCGTGCAAAACTAGACAAACTTAAACTGACTAGCTTAAATTAAGTTGAACAGCAGGAGAAGGTATTGCTGATTTGACGACCACCAGCTCAGACAAGCTCAGACCTTCCTGCCAACATGTCAGTCAACATCAGATGCTGAAAAATCTCTGTTTTCAGCGAGGAGCTGAAACACAAAAAAAAATTTTGGGAAGTGTCATCTGCTCGTCCATCATGGGTGTTCGACAGTTGCCCCCAAGATAGTTTCAGGAACACAAACTCGAGGGTCGCTGCCAAACTTTCAGTGACATGTTGCAGTGTGGAGAGACAACGCATCTCCAGTCTTCAGTGTCCAGCACTTGTCTGAACGACTTGACGTCACTGTCAGTGGAACATGAGCTGGCAGAGTGATTGAATTACAGTGAAATCATCTCCATATTTAACTCCAAGACACACCGCCTGCACAGTGCAATGTAAGCTGGCAGCGTCTCCTCCATAAGCCACTCATGGCAAAACAAAATGCTACTTAGTGGCCATTGAATGACAATAAACACCGGGCTCATTAATAATGCATATGACACGGTCACTCAAGGTGCACTCCCGTCTTGTGATTGTTCTGTTGGCTTTTCATTTGTTGACGTTTTCTGCATGCATAAGGATATGCCAGACTTAGCTGCTCGATGCTGTGTTTATTTTAGTTTGTTTTGGTTTGGTTGGTTTTCCTTTGGCTTTGTTGTGCAGGTCTGCACATCTCAGCTGTCATGTTTTATACTGACAGCGTATCACAGTTATGCCTGCCAAGTACATGTAAGAGCCCATTATGTCAGGCTTGTGTTCATGATCTGGTAGTGATAATGAAAAAACACAAATTTATGTTTGGTTGTGTTGTTACCTCAATAGATTTGAAGCAGCGGGGTGATAATGGGAAAAAGTCGACTTTGAGACACAAAATAACCGTTTTTCACAGGTTTGCCTGAATGTCTTTTTCCTGCCTGCAGCACAAGTGTGTTGTGCAGCAAAGTGTCATACATCATCCACACATCAATACCAGCAACAGTAACAAGGTATTTATGACATTTTGCTTCACAGCAAACAATATAAATCACCCAAATCAATACATGCAAGATTCAGTGATCTTCCCTGTAATTATTCCAGTAAATATGACATGAACTGGTTTTAATTTTAAATGAGAGTTTATTCATTGTATGATTCTTTAATGGATTTAAATGAACCGAGCTGCATGTTGTTACATTATTTTAACAAGCTTCTTAATGTCCCCTGACTGTCATTTTACAGACTTCCTGATTTGTCTTTATGTAATAGAAAAGTATAACATTAAGGCGGAGAGCAAAAGTAGTAAGATTTAAAGTTACAATTGCGGAAACGGAGGTCATGTCCTTATTTTATTTCTGGGAAATGGGATGTTTTAATGACTCGAGGATGAGGTTATACATTCTACAAATGCACATAAATGATTAGTCTTTAAAAAAGATAAAACAAGAATAAAACAAAAATGAAAAGTGGGATTTAGCATTTCTGCTTTAGAATTATGGTTCTAATAATGTAAAGAGAGAATTGAAAAGGCCTACAAACATCAATGAAATAAAATTAAAAGAAAATTAATTTGTACAGAATGTGCAATTGGTGCAATGCATCGGGGCCCAGAACCTTTTAGGGGCCCATGAAGGATTGCAGTTTCTTACGCTCAGTTATTATTACGGATTACACTGACTCTGTTGACTGGCCTTCAAAGCAAACAGTCGACAGAAACATTAATGAAAACTGCTTTAACATTAACGTAATTGTTATATAATCTTATCTTAACATTTGTGGTTTTGTATGTTTGTGTGAGATTGTGTGTTTGTGCATGAGTGTGTGTTCGGGGTGAGAGGACAGGCCAATGAAAACATTTGCAAGTTGGTTAGTTTTTGTTAGCCTTTGCTGTGCTGTATCAAATTAACTGACTGTACTTATTCAGAAAAAAGTAAAATAATATCAAATTTTGGACTTATGACCTCAGCATCTGGTTATTTGGTCCTTTGGGTTTTAAATAAACCAGTTAAATGATTCTGCAGCTGCTCTTACATATTAATGCGCAACTAACATTTAAATACACAAACTGTTTAGTTAAAATCCTCATGAAATGGCACCTCAAAAGCATAACACGTTGGTGATTACATGAATTTACTGATGAAAGAGATTAACAGTGCAGATGAGATAGATGTTACTTAATTGTAACTCAGTTGGATATTAGTTAGGAGGAGATGGATGCAGATCAATAATCAATACTCCTTCACTGCCATTTACTGTTTTTTTTTTAATCAATTTCAAATAAATAAATAAAAGTTGGTAACACTTTCTATAAGGCCTGTCTCCATGATGATTATAACACATTATGAACATATATAACACAACACATTATGAATACCCTTATAATGCATGGTATGTGGTTATGGTCAGGGTTACCAAAACTACGTTACATCTATGTCCTGAATCACTGCAACTGAAATTTAAAAAAAAAATGCTGTATTTTCCCTTACTGCTCAACCACATTTTTATGAGAGCAGTAAAATGATCAGTGCTGTGTATTGTAATTACTTAAGTTACATTGTTTCCCAGTGACCGACACCATCAGCAAGGATGATTTTTGTTTTGTTTTTTAAATTACTGTAATGTCATAATAGATGTGCTTTCATTCCTCGTCTGCCATGGCGTCAAGCAACTTCCCTCTGACAGCAATGTGCGGCAAGAAAGTCGCGCAGTGTTGAACTTTGAACTCCATAAAATATTCACTGTTTATAACTGAAGTTAATGCCAGAATGCATTCGTGATTTTGCAACAAATGCTTTTACACAGCTGTTTGCACTCGTACTCTGAACAGTTGGACTTTCTTTACACTGCTGTATTTTAAGTTGAAATGATGTGTGTTTTAATCACTTTAAATAGCAATTATATAGTATGTCTTTCTTCACTTGGTTAACACTTGACATTTAAATTCTTAAATATTAAAATGTGAGATATTGCTGAATTACCTGTCGCCCTGCCTCAATCTACGTCTCACTTTCTCTTGTTCCCCAGTGGCTCACTGTGCATCATCCAGACAGATCATCTCCCATTGGAAGAACTGCACGCGGCACGACTGTCCGGTCTGCCTGCCTTTGAAGAATGCAAGTGACAAGAGGAATCAGCAACGTAAGTAACTCCTCTCGTTTGCATTCATAAATCCATGTAAAAATACAAATGTGTAAAGTTATGATTAAATAGAGAAAATTACCAGAATTCCTGATGGATGCTTAAACATTCTGTTGTTGTGGTCATTCAAAAAAAGTATGTATATAAATGTGTGATATAAATCTGTTGAGTGATAAAGCAGTTGTCACTCAGCAGCGCTCTCAAGTCGGTGTGTGTGGTATGAAGTGGTGCCACCTGCAGGCTGTTTTTCCCTGCCACAGCTCTGTGCTGGCTCGCTGACTGAGAGCTCCAACAGTGAGAGGATTCCTCTAGAAAGGCTGGGCCTGTAATGTAACACCCAGGGGAGGGGCTCTGTGTCTCTGCTCTGAGTGGGGGCAGGGTCTTAGGCCAGTGTGCTCTCTGATTGGTGAAAAGGCCCTCTGACAGATTTAAATCCCCCACAGAGGCAGCATGCTCCCTGTCAGCAATCAACACAGCAGGGAGCAGTGCAGGGATTGTAGATGGAGGTCTGCTGCGGAGCATGTTCTTTTGCACAGAGACTGAGATTCTTTTCCTTCACGAAAAATTAAACTCTAAATAATATTTGATGTTATTATGTTTTTAAAATACTTTTATGCCAATGGGTATATTTATGTTAATTGTTTTTGTTTTTGTTTTAATTAAATACTCTTATTTTTTGTTTTTCAGACATTAAAAAGCATAGAAAAAATGAAAGCAGGTGTTCCCCCCTCAAATGATACAAAGTATTAAATATTTTATTTAATTTTGCCAAAGCACTTATTTATAATTACATATTTCATCATCTTCTCCCTCCAGCCATGCTAGGTTCCCCAGGGGCTGGCATGCAGAGCGCCATCAATACGGTGGGTCCTGGCCAGCCCAGTGCCACAGCCATCAACAGTGCTGCCACACACATCGACCCGAGCTCCATGCAGAGGGCCTACGCTGCTCTCGGCCTGCCGTATGGGAACCAGTCCCCTGCTCAGGTCCAGGGACAGGGTCCCGCTCAGCAAATCCCCCAGGGCCCCCAGCACCAGCAGCTACGAAATATGAACCCACTAGGTATGGAAAAGAAGAGAAGTCACTGCTGGATCATGTACAAGTGATAACAGTGCTCTAAATCTGTTGCTAAGCCATTGTTCTTGTGAACCCTTTTAAGTAATGATGTGTGTTTATCAGGCACTAATCAGATGAACCAGATGGCAGGAGGCATGGGTGTCCCCTCTGCAGACCAGTCTGGCATGCACTCCGACTCCTCCCTACCATCCACACTCAACAAGTGAGCATTCTCATAGGGCACACAAACAAGACCTTTGCTGCCAAGGCAGCCACTATTTTTAATTCTCTTCCTATGAAATGCATTCTTAGGGTTGCAATCAGTGTCATCCTGTAAATAATAACATGATCTGATGTGATACAGCTGTCATTTAATTCACAGCCTGGGACTTATTTCAGGTAATGAGTTCTAAGGTTTCCCTTTAACCAAATAACATCATTTTATTGACAAACAATCATCTGAGATCTGTTTGTTCTCTGTCCTTTGGTTTCTTATGAAAGGATATAATAGTAAATTCTTTATGTAAACAAATGTTTAAAAAAAATAATGCATCCACAGAGTTCATAGAAAGGTGTGCAGTGAAAGTATTGCTCCTGTGTGGGCCAATAGTATGACTATGTTTGTAACACCTGGAAACTCTGTGTCTTCAGTGATCAAGATTTTCTGACGTGATGGTTTGAAGTTGTCTATGGGATTTTAAAAATATACTTTAAAATATGGATCTTGAAGGACAAAAATAATTTAACTAAAAAAAAAAATTCCCTCATTCTTTTATGATTGAAATTTTTGTGTAATTGAACTCAAGCAAAAGTTTCTTTCTCTGTGTCTTACAGTCAGCTGATGCCAGATGGCTCAGTAGCTGGAGGAATGGGAAGCCTGCCCGCTGCAACGCCTCTCTCTGCAACAGGTGTAAGGAAAGCCTGGCATGAACACGTCACTCAGGACCTGCGCACCCACCTGGTGCACAAACTGTACGTGTAACAACAAAACAGATGCATACAAATACCAAAGTTCCATCATATGAAAACAGAATAAAACTTGGTGCCCAAGGCAGTTTGTTTATTTTTGTATTTTTCTGCTTTTTCTCCTCAGTGTACAAGCCATATTCCCCACCCCAGACCCTGCAGCACTGAAGGACCGGCGAATGGAGAACCTGGTGGCGTATGCACGCAAGGTTGAGGGCGACATGTACGAGTCCGCTAACAGCAGGGTAACTAATATAATACACTTACTCTGTTTGACCTGTCTTTAGTTGATCTGCATCAACCTTTCTCTTGTCACCATGAAAGCGGAGAATTTTAACCAGAACCAGAGACTGTTAAACTGTCCGATCAACTTTCCTTTCTTCTGATTCTCTCACTAGGACGAGTATTACCACTTCCTGGCAGAAAAAATCTACAAAATCCAGAAGGAGCTGGAGGAGAAGAGGCGCTCACGGCTTAAGAAACAGCCTGGCATGATGGGCGCAGCTGGGCCTCAGCAACCTGGCATGGCTCAGGCCAACGCCATGGGCCCAGGACAGGCCGTCCGACCTCCCAGTTAGTAGCTGAACTCTCTGCTATTTGGGGTGACACAGTAGTCCAGGGGAACAGCACTAAAGGATTTGAAACATTAATTATATAACTTTTAACTGTTTTGCAGCTAAATTCTGTAAACGCATGTTATAAATGAACGCTGCTATATTCTGTCTTCTCTCAGATGGACCTGTGCCTATGCCCAACATGCCAAATCAGATAATGAACCGTATGCAGGTGCCCCAAGGTAAGTGTTTCCTCTTTGCTTTCTTTTCTTGGCAGTCACACTCTAGGGAAAAGCATTCCATATGTCCTCTTTGGCTGAACTTCCCGGTTCTTAAATTGGCATTTAAGTCAGCATTTCATCGTTTGAGTTTTAGTTTCCTCTTTACACCCGGTTGTTTAAGTAGTTAAAGTAAAATGTATTTGTAGGAGCTGTGATGTTTAATTGAGCTACTTCAATGCCTCTGCCAGCCCAATAGGGCATGGAATATTAAATTACAACTCCCAAGTATAATAAACAGGTAAATAATTGCGTACCTGCCCCCACAGGAATCAATCAGTTTAACCCAATGGCAATGCAGAATGCGCAGATGTCTCAGGCGCCCATGGGAGCACGTGCTCCCTCCCCCATGAGCCATCCACAGCAGATGAACATGAGCTCCGTCCCAGCGGTGAGATATTTCTCCTCTGTCTCCTTGCTTTGCTCTTTCTCTCTTTTAAACAGTCGTTTCTCTGATCCTGTCGATTTTTTTCCTCTCTCTTTCTTAGTCATTTTTTTTTTTTGCTCACTGCTCCACTTTTTCGCTACTCTTGACTGTGAAATGCCTTACAGTCTTGAACTTATTGTTCATTTCTTAGTCTGTTATCATTTTGATGCATGCGTCAATATGTAATGTGCTGCCTGCACACCCGTCCCTCATCCATTTATGAACAAACTGCCTGGCTGTCAATGAGTAATCGGTATTGTTCCTTAGTCTTCCTCTCTGTCTTTAGATCAGTTGCCATGCCATGTTTTGATTCAGCACATTGTTCGTCAGTTACGCCACAGGCTCTTTGAAAGACTGTTGTAGAAGTAGCACTCATGCTGCATTCCATTCAGTTTATTTTTCTTGGCAGGTATTGAAAACTGGAAGCCTGCTGCCTGAATAATTTTGTCTGCTTCTCTCTCTTCCGTTTACAGATGGGCATGTCCCCGTCAAGGATGCCTCAGACACAAGGAATGATGGGTAGTCATGCTAATAACATGGTAGCTCAGCCAGCTAACCAAGGCCAATTCCTGCCACAGGGCCAGTTCCCTGCAGCTGCAGGTGGAGCAATGAATGTGAATGTAGGCTTGGGCCAGCCCATAACACAGGCTGCTGTCACACAGGTAAGGAGAAGGTACACGGCGTTGAGTGTGCTGCTATATGAGTGGCGCGTATTGGTATGCTAACTGTGCATCCCTCTCCGTTCCAGCAGTCGCAGAACTCTAACCTCCCTCTGAATGCCCTTGGATCCCTTGGCTCCCAGCTGCCCTGTGGCCCTGCAACCCAGCCCACCCTTCGCGCCACCCCTCCACCCAATACCTCTGCCAGCCTGCAGCCTCCAGCCACAGGACTGGCACAGTTGCCTGTGAGCCTCTTTCACTCAGATTTAATGGACTCCCACCAAGAGGCTGTTAACTAGGCCACCATTTTGGGTAGTTGTGTTGTTACAGGCAATCGCTTACAACTCAGTGACTCTACCAATAATCAATAGGGTTTTTAATGGACACTAATGACACAGCTTGACTGATACCAATACCAGACAGGAGGAGGAAGCTGTCAAGAAGTAATCAATGTAGCTGTTTGGTTTTCACTAGTAAAAACTTTGGTAACACTTTACTTAAAGCATCCAACTATATAATGCATTATGAACACACTTACGTGTTATAATGAGCCTATAGTGTGGTATAATCATGGTTATTATAAGCAAGGTTAGGGTTAATCCTGACCATAACCACATACAATGCACTGTGTGCACAAGTGTTTTTATAATGTTATAATGTGCTATATATGTTTATAATGTGTTTTAATGCATTAAAGGGACAGATTTTATAGAAAGTGTTGCCAAAAACATCTTAAACTGGAATAAACATGCTGCTCTTTAATACTAGGTTTGGAGATGCCCACAGGAACCGTCAGTGAGACAGAGTTTTAAATATTTTATTGGGACTCTTTTGTCCTCAAAACATTTTCAGTGGGAGTTTTTGGGGTATCCTAGCATGCTGAGCGAATGTCTTAAAATACCACACTTGTTTGTGACGTGTTGATTCAGCTCTGCACCATCATCATGTTTAATGAGGTAACCTCAAGTGTGATAACTGTGTTTTGGATGTCTGTCATTTGTCCATTTTTGCCAAATTCTTGCCCATCTGTAAGCTGGTGGGCCTGTGTGATGAATTTAGCTTGTCAGTGATTTGTCAGAGCTGCAGAGATCTGTCGCATCCCTCTGCTGTGTACGTTATGAATACTGAGCATCAACTGTGTGTGTGCAAGTGTCTGTGGTCTGTGGTATTTTGAATACTAAGTGTTGCACTATATCTCACTGTACTGGTGTGTGTGTGTGTGTGTGTGTGTGTGTGTGTGTGTGCATGCATGTGTGTGTCCCTGACTTTGACTCTGCGTGCATGTGAGCACTTGCATGTAGATTAAGTTAGGAGGTGGCTGATGGCTTGTCCGTGCTCGGCTGTCCGCAGCACATCTTCTTAGGCTGTCTGAGTGATGGGAGGGAGACACGCCAGCTGAATAAAACATGAATTTAGACACACTGTCGGCAGGAACAAGCCTCCGTACGATGATCTGACAGATGTGCGTGTGCCCGAGACAATAATGCTCCTTCTTAAGTTAGCACTGAAAGAATTAAACCATAATCTTACATTTCAGTTTGTTTGACTTTTGTCCTCTTGTTAGATTTTGTTTTTCACACCAGCAGCTTTAGTTGTGATTGTGACAATCTGTCAGTCAGCTTGTTGGTCAATGGGCCCACCACTTCGGTTCAAGCTGAAAAATCTCAAGAAGTATTTGCCGTACAGCCATAACATTCATCAGGGGCTGAAATCAAGTCATTTAAATTTGTTTGGTGTTTTAGTTTAGAATTAAATACTGTATCTGCAAAACTGAAGTCATTCCCATCATCCTTGGTGCTACTTGCTACTTGATATTTAACACCAATTTGCAAATGTTACGCTAACATGCAAAACAAATAATGGTTAACACTAAAGACTAATATACTGATACCAACTGATTTATTAGCCGCTTAACGATACCCAGCTACTTCCCAATTAGCTTAGTCAATGTAATGTAAGGAATTAGATTTTCCTAGATTTTAGTTTTTTAGGTTGCTGTTACACTACTGTTTTACAGCATTCTTTTAAATCTTTTTATTTTATTAAATTATGACTGCACCTTACGTTTTAAAGGAATTGTTATTTTCATGCACTGGCATCATATCAGTACTCGGTATTGACCGCTGCCTAAGTTTGGGTATCAGAATCAGTATAAGAAAGGAAAAAATGATGGTAGGACATCTCTACTAAGAAGCGCAGTATAGATTATCCAGTAGGAGCATGTGCTCTCTGAAATGACCTGTGATTGGCCGAAAAGTGCCCGTCACATGCTTCATCTTCTTAATACAGAGGCAAGACGCAGAGCAGAAGTCTAGCAATTCTTCAGACCAGCTGAATAACGATATGCTGAGAGGTTATCATGGAAATTTTGCCTGATGACACAAACCTCCCACAGCTTTAAAGTATTCCTGTAGGTGTTATGTGGTATGTTTTTTACAAGTGTTTGGTTGTTTTGCACACATTTAAAAAAATAAAAAATAAAAAATTCACTATATAATCGCTTTGTGCTCTGAGAGTTCTCATTTTGTCAATAATCAGAAATGAAATTAGGAGGTATCTGCAGCCCTGATACATCACATAAAAGCACTGTGGAGTTCCTCAAAGTGAAACGTGAAATGAAGAGTCTGTGCATTTAATAAGGCACGCTGCGGGGAATTGTTTATGGGTTTATGCAGAACATCGAGCCTCACATAATTCAATTCTTTCTGCAACCACATCGCCTCAGGGAAGGGAAATGCATGCAGCAAACAAAAATGATGTAAACCCTGTAATAGACATAGATGATCACTTCTATGTGACTCAGGGGTAAATATTGCCGCACAGCTTAGTCATTTATGACTAACGTATGGTACACAATGTTCTGTCTGTCAGCCTCGCTCAGCTTAACCTGGTCACATCCATAAGACAACATCATCTCGCCAATATGTTTCTGAGTCTAATCTCCTCTGTTCCCTCTGACCTGATCCTCTTCTTTAATTCTCCTGCGACTCCTTGCCTCCTCACCCGTGGCCTATTTTCCTATTCACTCTTTTACACTTTCCCTTCATCCCCTTTTCCCTCTTCCTATCTTTCATAAGCAGCTGGTGGTCCACTGTTAGCCCCTCTGTGGGTGGATTCCCACTGATGAGACACTGGCTCGTACTTAGCCTTGCCAGATGTGCTGCTAGTCTAAAGTACACTCCGTCTGAGTACACTTCAGCTTTACTTAAGTACTAATCTGACACAAACCTTGAAGGTGCAGGTAAACAGGGACAACTGAATACTGCAGGTTGGCTTTTTAACAAAAATGCACTGAGAACATTTTTAAACAAATGATCAAAGTTTTTTTTTACTTCCTCCAAAAACGCAACGACCACCATAAAGTATCTTA
>MDSQ01000173.1_pt1 | contig 12970 bp, 5 predicted proteins | sample 1008251 | NCBI WGS metagenome assembly MDSQ01 (sample SAMN05526597, study PRJNA338239) | gut metagenome | isolation source: Hindgut content | host: Naso unicornis | place: Saudi Arabia: Red Sea | collected 2016-05
TCAAATGAAGATTGCTCGTGAGGAAAACTCCACAGGATGTTTTTTGTGTATAAATCACACAAGAAAAAGTCAGTGTCACTGCATCTTAGCTGCTATTTGTACATCCACACACGGCTAATTAAATTCAAATTGTCTTGCAGTTGTTGCTGTGTCAGCTGCCTCTGTACACTGATTCATATTCATTACATCATCTCCTGTCCAGATCATGCATTTTGACAACAGCATCTGCTATCTTCATCAGTGCTCCATTTCATAATGTGAACAGTCTCATCGCATCTTCATCTCTATGCCGTTTAATCTCTTTAGTTTCTCTTCTTTATGACCAATTAAATCATTACTTCCACATGATTGTGGTCTGCTCTGACTCTCACCTTCCCCATCAAGATTGCACCGGCGGCTAATTCTCTCAACTGTATTATAAACGATCTGTTGCACCATCCAGGAATGCTTCCATCCATTACTAAATTGCTTGTCTGTCAGCTCCCTAACAATGGCAGCTGTTTTTTCATTTCTTTTTTTTTTTTTCCATTGCTGGTTCCTGCCTGTTCGCAGCCTTTTATCTCTCCTTGAAAATTCTCCGGTGACCTTTACACCCCCATTCCTCCAGGAATCAGACCCGTAACCCACCTCTACTTGTCAGAGGTGACGTCAGACTCGGTGTCGGTGGCATGGAGCGCCCCAGCACCGCCTGCTGACCTCTTCATCCTGAGCTACAGCTCCTCCGATGGAACCGACACCTCTAAGGTGACGCTGGAAGGTTTCAAGACGAGGTCATTGGTCCAAGGGCTGCTTCCGTCCACTCCGTACACCATCAGTCTAATCACAATACAGGGAGATGTTACCTCTGAGCCCATTACTGCATCACTCACTACAGGTGAGCTGCTAGAGAACTGGGGGAGGACACAGCCGAGCATACATACACACAAGCAGAAGAGCATAAAAGCGATGACTTTGTATGAGATCTGTTGCAGTAGTTTCTCATGATGGCTTCATATTACTCTTTTAGATGAATGAAAAGAATGTGTGGATCCTTCTGTGCCTACAGTTTTGAAAAAGGCAACATTTCTGAGGCTGCAACTAGCTAAAATCAAACATTATTGATAAATCTGCTGATCAGTTATTTGTTTGGTGCAACAGAGAGTTGTAAAATCCCAAGGTGGCATCTTTAAATTGTTTTTGGATCTGACCAATACTCCAGAGATATTCAACTTTCTCTCTTAACAGACAATAAAGGATTTTTTTTCCAAATGAAGAAGCTCTAACTAGATAATATTTGGTATTTTTGACTTAAGACAAACTCAATAATTATTCAGTCATTGAAAGAAATTACTATTCTTTGTTGAGCGACCAGCTAACTAGTTATAGTAACTAGTTGTTTTAGCTGTCATCATGTTGGTTACACTTGCTGTTATTTATGTTTATTTGTGTTTTATTCAGACAAGTAGCACCAGAGGGCCTGAATGAGAGAAAAAATAAACTGAATACAGGAAATAAAGTATTTTTGGGAAAGAAATGTGGTACAATTGCAAGTGTGAGGTAAACTGAGGAGAAGGGGAATAAATCAAAATGGATTTGCAAAGTGATTTTAAATTAAAATTGATTTGCAGAAATTCTGTTTGAGCATCTAATTTGCAAAGAACTGCCACGGAATGGTTTTTGTAATTAGAGTTCTGCTTTGGAGGTTTTTATTCCCCTTTTTTTCTGCCAGACTTAGCTACAATATCAAACATACTAGCTCGTTTTATTCTTCTGTGGTATCAGATGGCTGAGGTTTGACACATACTGCAGTTGAAATCCGAGCCAGTGGTCAGTCTGTGCAGTGAGCCAGGATTATTTCATATTTATTTTAAACTCACACTCCATCCTAACATTGGGCGATATTTGAGAAACTGCTGACAAAGTTCTCTAATAGAGACAAGGACAGAGAGGAGAGAAGTGAGAGAGGGGGAGGACAGATGCACTTAAACTGCTACTGTAACATTTAGTGTAAGAGAAGCAGTCTGCTCGATGCTTTGTACTGTGTTCTGTTTTATGTCTGTCCTTTTGAAATGATTCTTTTCCTTTTAGGCTTTTCTTTCTTTCATCTCCTCGCTTATTCATAGCCTCTCTATCATTTCCCTTCATTTCTTTTGATTAAAAGGGGTAGTTTTTCCTCCCAACTGCGCCACAGTGATCCTTCGCACCTTTGTCTTTCTTTGTTAATACATTACACAGTAATACCGCGTAATTTTTTTTATTAATTGGCTTACTGTGAAAAGGAGCTCTCGGAAACGAAACTCTTCTTTTAATTACCAGTGTGCCATTCACATTTGGGCATAGAGTGAATGAGGAGAGGGTAAGAACAATAACCCGACTTAGAAAGAGACAATGGGGCAAGACAGAAAAAACTCGATCACTATTATTTCAAGGAATTAAGACAAAAGGAAGATCATCTGAAGAAAATTAAAGGCAGACTGAAGACAAATGGGGAAAAGACAAAAATCATCTTTGAAAAAAGAGATATTAACTTTGCCTTTGATAACACCTGCACACCGTCATTTGATTACTGTGCCACTTTCATATAACACCTCGGCAGGTATGAGCTCTCTCTCACACTCTCTGTCGCTTTACATTCACCCACACACAGATAAGCAGATTTCCAGGGTGAAATTGGACGGCGATTCTGAGACGGATGTACAGCATTTCTCGCACCTGTCTTTAGACTGCGGTACTTTTCACTGCCCTGCTTTGATCTCACATGTTTGAATGTGAGCACTAATGAAAGATGGCATTTTGGCTGTCCTTCTATAATTAGGTGTACTTTAAGCGTCAGCTCTGCTCCATTTGAAAATGTCTGCATTCCTGTGTTTGAACCCCGCTCTACAGTATAGGTGGTGGTTTGCTTTATCAGACTGAGACTCACTTTGCTGCCTAATGTAGCTCAGCCTGAGGGCCACTTTTATTAGCTTACGCGGTGCAAACCAAATTGTGATCTTCCAGGTGGATAAAGTCAATAGCAGGAGAAACATCTGACAGAACTATTCTGCAGCTGTTCCCATTTAGACCCTCGGAAAGCGGTATAGAAAAATATACGTTTCCAGTCATTAATCTCCTGCATAATCTTTACCAAAGCAAACGTAATCAGTATGCTTACATGAATAATCACAACTTATATAAATGCTACTACTGTATGTCATACAACTGGAATTTAAATGAGCTGAAGGTTTGAAGATACAAATTGCCTCTCTGATTGTGAATAACCTCCATTATTCTTTTAAAAGCAGGAAAGTGTTGGTTTGCATGCGCTGCCCTGTTTGGCCTCTTGTCCGCACCAAGAGATGGAAGTGATCTCTTCATCTCCTCCTTTTCTTTTTTGTCTTTTTTCTTTCCCCCTTTCAAACTTTTGGTCATCCTTTATTATGTTCTCGGGAATCTAAGGACAAGTCATCAGTTTAATTGTGTGCTCACATTGTTTTCGCCATAACCTTTTCCACAGCAGCTTGATAGTCTCAGGAGACACATAAAACAAATTGTCAGCAGGGGGGGGGAATCTTTTCTGAGTAAGCCTTACTCACTCTCAATGCTGATGCAGTTCACTGTGTCCTTTCAGCAGGGTGGAGCAATATTTCTTCTCCAATATTTTTTGATGGTGTTTATGTTTTTTTCATATTTGCATTAAAAACCACAGAACAAGGACAGGTCTGTTTATGTAAATGTAATGACAAGGAGAATAAAAATGGACAAAGCAAGGATTACTGAAGTACTTGGGCCTTCAAGGGCAATGATTCTTTTAGATTATTATGTAAATTTGTGAACTTGCTTCATCATACAGCTCATAATGTGCTCCTATTGTTCTTCTGGGAGCGGAATAAATTTTGTAGAGCAAGATCGTCCTTTTATACATCATTTAAAACTTCAGTCTACCACATTATTCACTGTGGACCATCGTAATCATATGCTAACACCCCCTGTCCATCGCCCCTGCAGGCATGGACCCACCGAAGGAGCTGACAGTCTCAGATGTGACCCAAGACTCAGTGACCATCTCTTGGATCAGACCAATGGCTCCATTTGAATACTACAAGCTGTCCTACCAGTCAGCTAGAGGTAACATATTCTTCACACACTAAAATGTCTTAACTGCATTTTAATAACTTGGTATTTATTACGTTAACAGACATGCCAACACACTGTATTTGCATGTTACAGTTAAATGAACACGGCATTTGGAGTTGCAGGTCCCTGTGATGAAGGAAATTTTGTAGCAGGGAACCTTGTTACCCACCCCGCTTTACCTAATTAATTGTAACATTTTATCAGTGAAATTTAATTGAAATTTTAATTAAATTTGGTATTGATTGAGTGTATACTCTGTGATGCAAAACGCACACCAGTCTGTGAAGCATTGCTCCCCATACATTAGGACATATAAGATCAGAGTGATGGCGAAAGCTCTGGTGTGGGTCTCTGTCTGATGCCCTCCTGCAGGTCGAGTGGACAGTGCGGTGATTGACAGTGATGTGACCAACTACACCTTGTCCAGCCTGTTTCCGGCTACTGAGTACGAGATCAGCCTGAACGCTGTCAGAGGGAGTCAGGAGAGCAAAGTGGTCAGCACCTCCGTTTTCACAGGTAGGAGTTGATGAGGAAAAGCACTAATAGAAGTTTATACAGAAGAATAGAACAAACAGGAGCAGCTGTGATCTACTTTCAGTGTGCTTTTGTAATGTTCTGCTCTGGCACAATAGGAAATTGCACTGCATTAAAATCACATCGCTCACCCTCCCTCAACTACGACTCTTTGATCAACGTCTCGCTGTGAGCGGTTTGCCATGTAAAATGACTGAAGACTTCTTGTTCCCTCTGCTAGACTTTTAGAACATTGTTCTTTCCACAACAATAACAGCTGGGCAATAGGGGTTGTATGCAGCAGACACACACATACACACACACACACACACACACACACAACCAGCAACTTTATTAATAGACTAGCAGATGTTGGGCTAACTCACAAGGGGAAGAGAGGTTAAGACTGAGAAAAAACGTATTTAAGAGCAGTTGGAGACAGCGTGTACGTTGTAGTGTACACAGGGAGAACAACCTGTGCTTGAGTGCCTGTGTGTGATGTAAAACAGAGGAGGGGAGGGGGAGGAACATCAAAGAGCGAGGTAGAGGAGAGAAGCACAGTAGGCAGGTCTTGCATTCCTCTAACTGCTCCAAAGGAACAATCTCCACTCCATCAAGAGGTCCACACCTTCAGGAAAAAAAATGTGCTGCCGAAGGGCTTCACTGACCTTCCTGCCTCCTCCCTCCTTCCATCTCTTGAATGTAACTAACTACTGCTTCTGGTTTTAATCCAGCTGCTTCTATGCTGATCATATGCATGTTTTCCGACCAAGAAAACACATGCTGTTGATTTAAGCACCACAAAGTCTCTGCTGCCATATGGTCCACAGGTACCCAGGTTGCGTTCACCGCTTACTACAGATGTGAAAATATAAATACACGTCACTGTGGAAGACAAAGTTCATGGAAATTTTGGAACTTTTTGCTTCACATATACTGAGCTGTAAGCAGTGGAATGACTTTTCTTTTTAAAGGAGAACAATGAAGAGAAGAGTCATTCTCAAGTGAAATGATTTAAGCACACTCAAGACCTGCGACATTATGATGAATAATAAGGCCTGAGCGATATGGGATTTTTGGGGCTGATGCCGATACCGATATCAGGGAGCAAAAAAATTCCTACATCCAGTACATCGGCTGAGTGTGGTTATCAAACACTTGTGGCAAAGATATGCAATGGAGGCAGGATGTCTTACCTTTTAACAAACTTTATTCCAAACATCAGTGCACTGAACAGCAAACACTTTTATAAAACAATGGACCGCCCTCTGCTGGAGGAACTACATAATAACACCATTTTAAATCACAAGATCAGGCATTTGTTCTGACTTTTGTAAACAGTTAGAATATCAGTGCTTAGAAGAGAACATATAAGCCAATACCGCCATATCTGCAATGGGCTGTTATTGGCTGATAAATATCGGCAAAATGATATAACGGTCTGGATCTTATAAATAATATACTTAGCAGCCATTTTGGCAAAGACGGATTGGAGGAAATAGATTCTGGCAGCGCAAGAGTCCCAGCAGCAGACTTGGACTTGTGTCCTTGCCACCTGTCTGGCCTTCTGTTTGTGTGAGAGTCCATGTGAGTAATAAAGTGGTTGTGTAAGAAAGGACAGACTCGAGGATTGCAAAGACATAAAGGGGACTCTAACCAGGAGGAAACACAAGATATCCAGATACCCATTCCTCTTCTCTCACACAAAGTCAGTACTCTACTACAAAGGAGACACAGTGACTAACATATTAACAATTGCTGTATAAACACAATTCCTCTCACACACTCACAAACCAAAATACAAGCTTGGCAGCCCCTCGGCCTCTTCTACCATCAAATAATGTTTAATGAGCCCCAGGCTGAACAAGATTTGCTCCCAATTAGATTTGCTTCACATTGCTTAATGAAGAGAACAATGTTTATGAGTCCTGCGAGAATATTATTCATGTGGGCTCACTTCAGGAGTGGGAAGAGGCGACTATGGTTCATTTGCAACAGTATGTTGAGATAGTTTTATAGTTAGGAAAATGAATAATCATCCAGTGTTGAAATTATTCATGCTATTTAAATAGTGGGAAACAGGTTCAGTGAATTGCCATAAAAATAGCTAAACTGACGTATGGGAGAGCTAAAAATAATAAAGCCACATATAAAGCGAATGCAGCGAAGTGGTTTCTATGGAGGAGCGGGTGAACGAGACATTTACTATATTGTTCAAAAACAACTGAATTAAACTAATGTAGACACTTGCAATAACATATCTGGCTCTATTCGGAACAGGATCTGGGGTTACGATATGTAACCAACGTTCTCAATATATGGAACCAAAATGTGTAAACTGACACATTACTGATTACTGTTGTTACACATTAGTAATAAACTTTAAAAGGTTTTCATGTGTTTTGTCCATCCACATTAGCATCTGCTTGTAATAAAAATGGACCTGATGTGACACGGACACGTGGAAAATCCAAATTATGCAGACAACCCAATCAGACACACAGAGAGGCTACACTTGTGTTAGAGCCTGGCAATATGGACCATATTTAGGCTGGATAGCTTAATGTCCAACTGTAAGTCAAAGCTACATTTGAGATGCAAGTACTTTTATTTTAAAGAGACAGGGTTTCCTTTTGCATTTGCAAATACACAGCTAAAGCAGTGTGATGTGGACAAAATCAAATATCGCAATATTTTTTAAAACTATCTCAATTTTGCAACAATATTGTTGGGATGACAGCTGGTGCTTGACAATGAGATTTTTGTTGAATAACCATCAACAATGTAGACATAAAGAATAAGTGGGTAAAGGTAAATATTAAGGCCGATTTATGTTTCGTTGCTCAACATATTTTACAAGTGCTGCTCGACAAAAATGATATAATTTCAACAGAAAAATGTGCCACTCGACACTTTAATTTCATAACGCATACCTGGAGAGTTTTGTTGTGTCACAGACATCATCATATGTTGTCACCAAATGTGATTAGGTAGTGATAATACTGCTATGGAAAAAGTTTTGACTAAACTTCCTTGTTGATATTCTATTGTTTGTGTCAAATATGGTACCATATTTATACCATATCTGACTGGAATAATTCGGCGAAGCATAAATTGAAAACACTGCCCTACTCTTTCCTTCCTGTCTGGTGACATATCAAAGGTTTCTTGTGACGAAGCACAAATCGGCCTTTAGAACAGCTAAAACAGTTTGGTGTAAGTTCAGAAAATCACATCACTTTATTGTAACACAGCCTCTGAAACCAAGAAAGGGCAACACTTATATAATATAGGCCCACTGGTATCCAGAATCTACGACAATAACTAATCTCACATCAAGATATTGATAGAGATATATTTCCAGTGATAATCTGTTTTATCGGTTAACAAGCAAATCAAATGTAAAATCATTGTAACTAATCCAAAATAATTTGTCTAAATGCTTCAGAGAAGTGCTGTTTGTCTTCTGAAGAAATAATTGAACTTACTGCAGACAAGAGAGACAAAATTGTAATTTCCCCAAAACAATTTGATGTCTGAGAATTAAATTCCAGTTGTCATTTAGGCTACTGGCAAGATGTGGTTACTCTGACCATATGATCAGAGCCGATACTCAGATCTACTCAGGTGTAAGACTTACTGATGCATCTGTGACAGGTAAAGTGACGAGACTCAGTTTAATTACGTCCCAAATCAGATCTCAGTTCCATCAAACTACAAGTGAACTCTAAAGGACCTCTACTACTGTCCTATGTGTAACCTCCACCTTCATCCTCCACGAGCTTTTGGCCTGAAACTCAACGCAACTTTCTAATCTTTTATCAGCTGCAGGTGACAGACAACAAGCAGACTTGGAGGATTAAGATCTCTCTGGCTCTCTCATGGTCTCTCTCTCTCTCTCTCTTAAACACACACACACACACACACACACACATACACACACACAACGCAGACCAGCCAAGAAATGCGGGCAGTTGCGACATCCAAGCAGACAGGTGAGGAAATGAGACAACCAAGCAAGTAAACACACATGCAGACTTGAAAATTGACAAATTTCCTTCTGCAAACAGGTGGAAAGAGTGGCAACCTATCATTCTGCCTCGGAGCCAATTTTGACTGTGTTTGCACTAAAACTGCCGGTCAAAGGCAAAACAGAAAGGCTGAGAAAGGGCAAGATCGTCTGTCTCGTAGGAGACGTCTTGCTGAGGAGGTCTTACATTAACTCACAGGAAAAATGATCCCTTGTTATGAAGCTGCCTCTGGAGGCATTCATCTTATTCACACTGTGGGCAGGAAAAATAATCCATCAGGTTACAACTCGATTCATACGTGGCCAGAGAAAATGTTGTCTTCAAAAGCTGAATGAGATCATTTTTTATCCTTATCCAAGCAGACTCGGGCTGGGCGATATGGACAAAGTCAAACATCATAATATTATGGACCAAATACCTTGAAATGAATATTGTAGGGACGACTATTGGTGCTTTAACAGAATAGTAACACTGAGACTATTGAGAAATAATCATCAGTAATGAGGAGATAATGACCAAGTGGGTAAGAGAAATATAAGCTAGAACGGTATCACTTTACTGTAATGTAGCCTTTCAAACCAGGATACGGCAACACTTGCCATATTATGATAATCAAATGAAAATCTAAGACAATATTTAGTCTTAAATCACAATATCGACATAATATCATTATATTTCCCAGCTCTGAAGCAGACAAATACACCCTTACGCCTTGCAGTATAACGCCTTCTCAGATTTGATTTGATTTTTTACGAACTGATGTCCATGAGGTCTTAGTCCGCAAGTCTAGAGGTAGACATCTGGATTTAGCATCTGTAGTCCTGCTCAAAGTCCCGCCCCCAGCACTGTTTGATTGGCAACACCTCATTAGTAGCAGCCTATCAACACTGAGAGCTACTGTGCCACAAACAGGCTGAGACTGGAGCTGCTTCCGTGTGTCGAAGGGAAGGTAGCAGATATTGCCCAATTTGCAATAAACTTCACAATCTTATAATCTGCGTCTGTGGTGACAAGCATGCCCAGTTTACCAGTTACACCACTGAAAACACCTGAAGTCAAAACCTACAGGATTTTAACTGGATGGAAGCAAAAGCAGCTTTTAAATAAATCACACTTCCTGAAGCCAACCACTGCATTAAACCCAGCATGCATCTGTTTTGATTCTTTTTACTGCATGAAGATTTAGTGAATTATTCCATTGTTTGGGCTCAATGTGAGTGTCTTGTCCCGTTATGTTGTTGATCCAGTTGGTTACTTAATCTTAATCCTTCCTTTAACTATTCCTAATCCTTCAAAGGGGGGATTCGGCATCAGATGTTGGTGGCATGTGTACTCTGCCATTAACATGAGCTCTCTTATTGACCTCTTTTCAGTCATGAACACGGGTCAATGACAGCCCCATCCCTGGCCTCCAGGTGAAGGCTGCCATTCGCCGGTTGTGATTGGGTAAATCCTCTGCAAGCTCGGACAGGCCTCAGTCCCAGCCTCCCCTGCACCTGAAAACACCAACACCTTCTCTTGCGCAAACACACAGCATGACAGAACCCTTCCTGTGTGCGGTGACACATATCCTTGGTTCTTCCTGCTCCCGCTCCGCTCCACTAGCTCCATTTGTGGGTTTACTTTATCTAGTCTCTGCAGCCGAATCACTACTCCCCCAGCTCGCATACACACAAAGTCAAAACTGTCCGTGGGAGTATTTCCACATGAGCTGTCAGTGCCCATTGTTTCGGCGAGTCTCTAGGACACAATTCATATCAGGATAAGAGTCGGAGTTCATTCCTCCCCTCCTCCATTCTTTTCCTTCCTCTCCCATCACAAACTGCTGAGTTGGCCTGAATTAACAACCAGCTTGTTGTTGTGTGGAGAGCGGTGGGTGAGAGAAGGGGCAGCATCTTCATGTTTCTTTCCTTGCTAAAAACCTCTGCCAGTTTAGGTGCTCACTGAGCAAGGCTTTCGGTGAAAACGTTGTTTGTCAAAGTCTATTAAAGTTTGATGTTTTAATGCACAATGTCGCAATGCTGCAGTCATTTAAAAAAGGTTGCAAAAGGGTGTGTCATTTATTTTCTTTTGCTGCTTCTGCCTTTTTATAGACAACACTTGCATTAAAAGACCTGGAAGATGCATACTTGGTATCTTAGATTTTGTATGATAACTTCATTTTCTTTGGTGCTTACTTGCTGAGCTGACCCTAAATCAAAGAAAGAATAAGCAGAAGTATAGCTGCGAGAGAGACTGGCTATAGTCAAGAAAAGTCAAACACTACAACCAAACATTTCATGACAAATTTGCAATTTTAGGAACTCTTACAAAAGTAATCAATCAAAGTAATGGACAAACCACAGTTCAGGTCCTCTTTGTGGTTTGCTTTGATGTTAAATGAAGTTTAAAATGTCAAGTGTTAAGCTCATTGCCAGCTCTGGTGATTTGCGGTAGCCAATCACAAATACCACTGGCTCCATTCTAGCCAATACAATCACTTCAGTACTTGCTAAGGCTGAACAACTGCCAGACTGGTGAGGGGCGCGACAGCTTGTCTCATTGTTTTAGCCTCATGACCTATATATGACTATGCTCGGCCTTTCAGCCTGCTGCAATTGTTCCTTTAATTCCTTGAGCGCACATGCACCAATACACACACAATACTATTGCACTAGTCCACACATGTCAAATGTGCTATAATGTACAAGTACAAACAAGCAATTTTTTTAGAAAATGACAAAAATGACAAATGATGGTTAAAAAAAAGCAAAGGTTAAAAAATTCCTTTTCTCGATTTTATCCCTTTTTGGATCCAGCTAAGTCCAATTGACATAATCTCTTTTTCAAAGAAAATCAAACCAAGAAGGAAGCATAAAAAGTTAGAGAAAACACAACAATAATCAACAAGGAAACATAAACCTCTAAACATAGACGAGTACCAAGCAATTTTTTCACCACTGTAATTGTAAGAGCCTTAAAATAAGGCAGACAGAAAGCTTGAAAGATTTTATAATGCCAACTTCCATCAGGAAAAGTCAGAAATAACTCTGAAATGCAGCTCCATTTCTTCCTAAAAAAAAGCTCTAATTTTGTCAGTGCGGCTGGGCCACAAGGGAAACTACAGGAAGAGTAAACAACCCTAAAGAAACAATCGCCTCCCTCTCAGTAGACCCGCTCATACTATTTCAGGGAAAACACACAGCAGCATCTACTGAATGTCACACATAAACATGCTTCTTTCATGCCAAACGCGTGTCATCTGAATAGAATCATGTAAGAGGATGCTACAAACACAGTTTTGTGAGGTCACAATGACTTTGACCTTTGACCACCAAATTCTTATCAGTTCTTCCTTGAGTCCATGTTGATGTTTGTGCCAGATGTTAGCAAGCAACGTGCAGCCACCAAGAGTTTGTTTGTTTTCAGTTACGCCTTGGACTGAGCTTAGCCTTCACTAGACTGCATTTTTACATACGGGTGCACGTACGGATGGATTATCCGAAAGCATAATACTTTCGGTCACAGCTTTCGCAAGCGCCTTAACTCAGACAGGCACTCTACTGTCCACACAGGCCAATAACAGGAGACCTCATACAGTAAGTGCACTTGTGCCCAGCCCACACATTTAATGTTTGCACAGGCTTTCATGTTAAAAGGATTTAGTTCTTGATGGTTTTTTTGCCTCAGGGACTGAACTTCTGACCAGGTTCATCAAACGGGGTAAACAAAATGACATCACATGCTATGAGGTCGAGCACATCTGATTGGTCTAAAGGGACAAGAAGTGTTTGTGTGTTTGCAGTGCATGGTATTTATAGCAAATGCACCTACCACGTGCAACAGCGCAGTATGCACAACAAACTCCACGTTTTTGTTTGTGGAAAGCAACGTGGAAAGTTGAGTAACTGAGGGGCGAGGTGATAGGTTTACTTATTTATTAACTAAACTTTAGACTAGCTACATCCGTTAGCATGAGCATGAATTTGTAGCCAGGACAACCTTTACTTAAAGTAAGCTGACTCTGAAGCCAACCTTGTCATTGGTGAGTGTGTATGCTGTGGGTGAGCTATTGAGAAGCAAAGTAACCCTCCTTTGTAATTATGCACTCCAAAAATAACTCTTTGCAGAGGCAATGCTAGGCTGATGTTGTGCTAGCCACCAAGTATTTCTCAGTGTGCTTGGAGCCTAAATGCTATCTGTCGTGTAGTAGTGAAGATTTAGTTCTGATTAGCAGATGATTACGAGAAGATAGTGAGTCCTTGCACAGGAAAAAACACTCAGATATGTTGTGAACTATATGAGAGATTACCGAGAACCAGATTTAAGATACAGCATGTGACAATCTCTTT
>MDSQ01000174.1_pt1 | contig 12969 bp, 7 predicted proteins | sample 1008251 | NCBI WGS metagenome assembly MDSQ01 (sample SAMN05526597, study PRJNA338239) | gut metagenome | isolation source: Hindgut content | host: Naso unicornis | place: Saudi Arabia: Red Sea | collected 2016-05
ATTCCTTTTGTCAAGGTATTTTTAAGAAATTTACGGGTAATTCATCTCACCACCTATAGAGGTGGGAGAATTCTTACCCTTTTTAGTTAAAATAATTCAAATGTGCTTCGACATCTAAATTATTTCTGCCACTTGCAGAATTGAAGTTAGGTAATGTTGTTGCTGTAGGGATTAACGAATCTTCTATCGTCTCAAGCAGCATATATGCATCTGAGAAATACTCATAAAATGTACTTCTGTTTATATTTGCTTTAGTACAAATTTCTTTTACTGTGATCTTTTCTATACGAGTAGATTCATATAAGCTCCAAAATGCATCTATAATTCTTTGCTTTGTTTTTTCCTTTTTTGACATAGACAGCTCCTTTTCCAACACTTCGTTGGATATTGTTGGTGGATTTTTTATATTAAATCAACTATAATCATAATACAACACGTTGTAGGAAAAAATCAAGTAAAAAGGAGATAATAAAAATGATTACAATTATTTGTTCAGGTTCAAGAGGCGATTTTCAGCCATATATTGCTCTTGCAAAAGAACTTAAAAATAGAGGAAAAGAAGTTAGAATAACAGCTGGGAAAAGTCAAGAAGATTTTGTTAAAAGCTATGGGATTGATGTTTTTCCTATTTCTATAGATGTATCAAATGCAGATATAGATCCTAAAATTTTAGAGGCAGCAGGTTCTTCTGATAACCCACTGAAAATGCTACTTACCTTTAATAAAATGAAACATTTAGGACATGAAATGCTAAAAGAAACCTATAAAGCGTGTGCTGGTAGTGAACTTATTATCTATCACCCCGGCTGTGCTGTGGGATATTTTGCATCTGAAGAAATGGGAATACCATCAGTCCTAGCATCTCCTTTTCCAATACACAAAAATGATGATTATTTGTCGGTGGTTATGTATGGGAAATCTAAAAATACAAAGGCAAAAAGAGTAATGAGTTATAAACTTCTTTATAAAATGTTATGGATGGCAGCTTCACTTTCGATTAAAAAGCTTTGGAAAGAAGAATTTGGCAGATTACCAAAAAACTTCGGATGTACATTCGATTTGCATAACAATCCTAAAAATCCCGCTGTGATTTCTTGCAGTAATCATATTTTTAAACGCCCTGATACTCTAAACGAAAACATCCATCAATCAGGATACTTTTTTCTTGATGAAGAGAATTATTTTCCAGATAAAGAGTTGGAAGCATTTTTAAGCAGTGGAGAAAAGCCGGTATATATTGGTTTTGGTTCTATGCTTAAAGAAAGTGAAAAGGCTCACTATGCACAGATAGCTGTAAAGGCTTTGCAAAAAGCTAATAAGAGAGGCGTGTTATACGGATTTGGCGAAATAGAAGATTTACCATCAAATATTATTGTTGTAAACACTACTCCTCATTCTTGGTTATTCCCTAAAATGGCTGCAGTTTGTCATCATGGTGGTGCTGGTACTTCAGCTGAAGGTTTTAGGGCAGGTGTTCCAAGCATTATAGTTCCGTTTTCAAATGACCAATTTGCTTGGGCATATCGTTCTTTTGATTTAGGAATAGGTATAAAGCCTATCCATAAAAAAGATTTAAGTGTAGAAAATTTAACCTTTGCCATTGAGTCGGCTTTTGATCAACAAATCGCCTTAAAAGCTAAGGAGCTAGGTGGAAAAATAACAACGGAAACAGGACTACAAGATGCTGTAGAAGCTATACTGGGGAGCTTAAATCATGATTGATTGGAAGAAAAAGTTTTATGGAATATATTTGGGTCAGATGTTTTCTATTCTATCCTCCAGTATCGTACAATTTAGTATTATTTGGTGGATTACGGAAAAAACTGGTTCAGCTATTGCTCTAAGTATTGCGTCTATTGTAGGTTTACTCCCTCAAGCTGTTTTAGGTATTTTTGCTGGAGTAATAATTGATAGATTTGATCGAAAGAAAGTTATTATTCTTGCAGACATTTTAGTGGCAACCTCAAGCCTGATTTTAGCAATTTTATTCTTGCTTGGGTACACAAACATCATATTTGTTTACATTGTATTATTTTTGAGAGCAAATGGAGAAACATTCCATAAACCTGCCTTAATGAACTACTCTTTTACGACTGAACAGCCATTTGAGTTTGTAACTGGAGGAACTTCCTTTTTAAACTTCAATGGAGAAATACCAGATTTCCTACATGATATTTACGATATTTCTCCACAACCAACGTACAATTCAGAGTATGGGTCAAATATTATTATCCCATCTACTCCAGTAGCAAATACAACAACCTACGCCCCAAGCAATGCCCCAAGTGCAGGGTATATACAAAGCCCATCAAACTTAATAACAGGTAATCCTGTAAGTTCTGGTGAAAGTGTACAAGATACTTCCTACAATGATAACTATGCTTATCGTGTGAGTGAAACTTATAATGCATATCCAGATGGACTAGGTTATTCTGTAAGTAACAATGTGAGTCAAAATACACAAGAATTTTCTTTTGGAAATTCATATAATGCGTTCCAAACACCAATAGAAGCTGTAACAAATTTTGATGGTAGTACATTAATGCATTGACGTTATTTCTGAAACAGATTGGTCAAATCTAGGACAACCTACGGCCGCAAGTCATAATTATATAACTCTTGTTACTTGTGTAGAAGATGTACAAAATAAGCGACTATTGGTGCAAGCGATAGCCGTTAATTAGATATAGAATAGAGATAGAGAAAGGAATTTAGCGATGGAAAAATGTAGACAAACACTTTCTTTCATACTAGCTTTTATAATGACATTGTCATCAGTAGCAACTGTGCAAGCCACTACTATAATTGATAACGTAGCTAAAACATCAAGTTCAGTTAATCTATATACGACAGGCTCAAAGGGGGAACAATTACTCACGTGGAAAGGCGTAATTGATTCCTCTAATTTTGCGGCAACAATGATTGTGCATAGAACAGCTGACGGACAAGAAGTACCTGCCTATTGTGCCAACCCCTCAAAGCCAGGGGTTGAGGAGGCTGTAGGGAGAAATTATGATGTATCTGTTAGTATAGAAAATAATCCTAAAGTATGGGCAATTGTGACAAACGGTTATCCATATAAGACACCTGCACAACTTGGGGTTAGTACAGATTATGAAGCGTATTATGCAACTAAGATGGCTATATGGGCAACTATACATGATAACTATAGTAATATCAATGATTGGTCAGCAAATGGTAGCCATAACCAGGATGTAGAAACGGCTATGAAAAGCTTGTATGCTATTGGTCAAAATTCTACTCAGATACAAGGGTCGGTAGTTACGATTAGCCCTGTTGGACAAGCAATTACTGATGATAAGGGATACTATAGTCAAACATATACTGTAGAAGGTAGTGTAGGACTAAAAAGCTATATAGTAGAATTAGAGGGGGATTTACCAGTTGGAACTATTGTAACAGCAATGGACGGAACTGAAAAAAATGAGTTTCACGCCTCTGTAACAGGATTTAAGGTAAAAGTTCCAACTAATACTATGACTGAGGCTGGCACAGTAAAGGTAAATATTAATGCCGTGGTTGAAAATAAATCAATACTATATGGTAGGTCAAGTAATACAGCTATGCAAGACTATTATGTTACTCCAGTACCAACATCGGGTGATGTGGCAGTTGCAGAATTTAGTTTTAGTCCAACAACTACGGCCCCTCCACCACCAGACCCAGAACCAGAATGTCCAGTGTGTCCAGAGCCAGAAATATCAAAAACAGGACTAACTATATACAAACTAGATGAAGGAACTAGAAAAGGTCTTGAGGGTGCAGTATTTAAAGTTACTAATGCAACTGGTGGAGTTGTGGGAACTTATGTAACTGATAGTAGTGGTAGTATTAGTATTGATAATTTACCAGTAGGTGCTTACTATATAGATGAAATTATCCCACCTAAAGGTTATGTTTTAGATGAGATTACACATCAAGATGTAGTACTACGAGAAGATGATGAAGCCGTAGTAACTTTTACTAATGAGCCAGAAGCTAATCTTGAGATTATTAAAATTGACGCTGATACAGGTGAAAAATTAGGTGGTGCAGTATTTAGAGTTGCACTAGATGATGGAAGTAACTTCGTTGATGTGCATACAGATAATACTGGAACAGCGTATCTACCCAATTTAGTGAGTGGTACTTACACTATTACAGAAATAGTTGCTCCAGAGGGATACCTACTTAACTCAGACCCACAAATAGTTAAACTTGTTGTAGGTGAAACAGCAACAGTTACAATGAGTAATCAAGCAAAACCTGCCTTGTTAATTAGAAAAATTGATGAAGATACAGGTATGTCACTAGAAAACGCAACATTTAGTATATCAAAAAAAGCTGGTAATCTTATTTATGAGGGAACAACAGACAAAGCTGGCGAGATTCGTTTGGAGGGATTAGATGAAGGTTGGTATACAGTTACAGAAGTTGCTCCACCTAGTGGATATTTAATAGAAACACAAAGTAAAGATGTGTATCTTGAGCCAAATAAATTAGTAGATGTAGTATTTACTAATAGGCTACGCCCATCACTTCAAATAATGAAAATTGATGAGGTAACTAATGAACCTCTTGCAGGTGCAAAGTTTAAAGTAACTAAAATACAAGATATGACAGTAAGTGAATATATTACAGATGAAACAGGAACTATTGTTATAAATGACCTTGATGAAGCAGTGTACACGGTTGAAGAAATTACTGCACCAACAGGGTATATTTTAAATAGTTCTCCCGTAAATATTGCCCTAGAATGGGGAAAAACAAAAACTTTAATATTTGAAAACATCAAGAAACCTACATTGATTGTTACTAAGATTAATGGTCTTACTAACAAGCCTATTCCTAATACAGTATTTAAAATTGAGTATGAAAATCCTAACGGTGGAATAGAAAATTTAGGAACTTACAAGACTGATTCAAACGGTCAAATAATATTAGAAAATGTAAATACAGGTTGGTATATCATAACAGAAACAATACCAGCACAAGGCTTTGGATTGCCTGATGACCCAGTGACACGCATATATCTTTCAGAGGGTGAAAATGCATATACAAGTAATAGTGGTGGTTCTTCGGGGGATACTTTAATTACACCTCCTATTGTTACGAGTGGAAATGACTATGTATATAATGGTGGAATAACGAATTATCCACTAAACAGTATAGTTATAAAAAAATCTGATGCTATCACAACTGAATTATTGGCAGGTGCTACTTTTGAATTACGAAAAGTATCTGAGGATATTTCGGGTAATTCGGGGACTATTATAGGTAGATATACAACTGATAGTTCGGGGATTATAGTTATTACAGGTCTTGAGGCAGGGGCTTATATTATTGAAGAAGTTAGCCCACCAGAAAATTATTTGCTAGTAGAAAATAATAGCCAACAAGCATGGTTAAAAGCTGATGGAACTTCTATTGTAGAGATGACATTTTCAAATTATCCTTATGGTTCGTTATTAATTACTAAAGTGGACGCTAATACAAATGAACCACTTTTAGGAGCTGTATTTAAGGTAACACGAGGAGATGGTACAGTTGTTGGTACGGCAAACGGTGAGTTTACAACTGACCACACAGGACAAATATTAATTCCTAATCTTAAGCCAGACACCTATGTAGTTACAGAAATTAAAGCACCAGATGGATACACCCTAAACTCTACTCCTCAAACAATTACAATAGGTAAAGATGGGAGAACATATACAGTATCATTCGCTAATAAGCCACTAACAGGAATACAAATTGTAAAAGTTGATGGACTAAACGGAGGAACATTGGCAAATGCTGAATTTAGCATAACTAATGCTGATGGGACGTACTTAGGAACGTACAAAACTAACGCTGATGGTATTATTAATGTACCAGATTTGGCAGAGGGAACTTACTTAGTGCAAGAAACAAAAGCCCCAGATGGATACGGGCTAGATGATACAGTACAATATGTCCAAGTAACAAGTAAAGGTGTGGCAACTTTAAAAGTAGCAAACTACCCTTTAAATGGCTTAATCATTAAAAAGGTAGACGCTAACACATCTGAAATGTTAGAAGGTGCAGTATTTGAGGTAAGAAAGATTGACCAAAATACAACTGGAGGTTCGGGAACAGTAATAGGAAGATACACAACTGATAATACAGGAATAATTACTATTACAGGTTTAGAATCGGGTGGATATATAGTAGAAGAAGTTTCGCCACCAACTAATTATCTTCTATCAGAAAACAGTCAACAACAAATATGGATTGAGGCAAACGGAACAAATGTATCTGAAATAACTTTTAGCAACTACCCTTATGGGTCACTACTTATTAGTAAAACAAACTCACACACAGGTGAACCACTTGCAGGTGCTACGTTTAGTGTAACAAGAAGTGATGGCACAGTGGTTGGTGGTGGAAATGGTGAATTTACTACTGATACTACAGGAAAGATACTAATTCCAAATTTAAAGCCAGATAGTTATGTAATAACAGAGCTACAAGCTCCAGACGGTTATGTTATAGACTCTACTCCACAAACTGTTTTAATAGGAACAGATGGAAGAACCTATGAAGTTAAGTTTACAAATAAACCATTAACAGGTTTACAGGTAATAAAAGTTGATGGGCTTAATGGAAATACTTTAGCGAATGCTGAATTTAAAGTATCAAAAGCTGACGGAACGTATGTAGGAACTTATACTACTGACGCTGATGGAACATTTAATGTACCAAATTTGGCTGAGGGGACGTATTCAGTGCAAGAAACAAAAGCCCCAAGTGGTTATAGCCTAGACACCTCCATAAAAAATGTAGAAGTATCAAGCATTGGTGTAACTACACTAAGAGTAGCAAACTATCCTCTGAACGGTTTAATCATCAAAAAGGTAGATGCTATTACTTACGAAATGCTAGAAGGTGCAGTATTTGAACTAAGGAAAATAGACCAAAACAATACAGGAGGTTCGGGAACTGTTATCGCCAGATATACAACCGATAACACTGGATTAATTAATATTACAGGTTTAGAGTCGGGTGGCTATATAGTGGAAGAAGTTGCTCCACCAACTAACTATCTTCTATCAGAAAATAGCCAACAACAAATATGGATTGAAGCAAATAATACAAATGTAGCTGAAATCACTTTTAGCAACTACCCTTATGGCTCACTACTTATAAGTAAGATAGATGAACATACCCACGAACCACTGGCAGGTGCTATTTTTAAAGTAACTGATAGCAATGGAACAATTGTGGGAAGTGGCAACGGTGAGTTCATAACAGACCACACTGGAAAAATATTAATTCCAAACCTAAAGCCAGACAGTTATGTAGTTACTGAAATCAAAGCTCCAGATGGCTATGTAATAGATTCCACTCCAAAAACTATTGCAATAGGAACAGACGGAAAAACCTATGATTTAACATTTACGAACAAACCATTATCAGGTTTACAAGTAATTAAGGTAGACGGACTCACAGGCAACACGTTACCAAACGCTGAATTTAGTGTATCAACAGTAGATGGAACTTATATAGGGACGTATACTACTGGTGCAGATGGGACATTTAATGTGCCAGATTTGGCTGAAGGTACGTATTCAGTACAAGAAACAAAAGCCCCAAATGGCTATGCCCTAGATAATTCAATCAAAAATGTTAAAGTAACAAGCAAAGAAACTACTACCCTAAAAGTAGTAAACTACCCACTTAATGGGCTAATTATTAAGAAAGTTGATGGTATAACTTCAGAAATGTTGGCAGGTGCAGTATTTGAAGTTAGAAAGATTGATGAAAATAATACAGGAGGTTCGGGAACAGTAATAGGAAGATATACTACTGATAATACAGGGATAATTACTATTAATGGGTTAGAATCTGGAGGTTATATAGTAGAAGAAGTTGCTCCACCAACTAATTATCTACTATCAGAAAACAGTCAACAACAAATATGGATTGAAGCAAATAACACTAATGTAGCTGAAATTACTTTTATTAATTATCCTTACGGTTCACTACTTATTAATAAAGTTGATGAGCATACAGGTACTCCACTTGCAGGTGCAGTATTTAAGGTGACAACAGCCGATGGCACAGTAGTTGGAGGTAATAACGGTGAATTTACTACAGATAGCAATGGTAAAATAGTAATTTCAAACTTAAAGCCAGATAGCTATATAGTAAGTGAAATTAAAGCCCCAGATGGTTATGTAATAGACGAGGCAGCACAAACTATTGTAATCTCCAAGGAGGGGAAAACACACGAATTAACATTTACCAATAAGCCACTAAGTGGGCTAAAAGTTATAAAGCTAGACAGTGAAACGAGAGAACCATTAGAAGGTGCTGAATTTGAACTGCGTAAGCTGAATGGAGAATTAATAGGCACTTACAAAACAGATAGAAATGGAACATTTTTTGTGGCAGGGCTAGAAGATGGATATTATCAGATAATGGAAGTTAAAGCTCCAGACGGGTATCACATTGATAGCGAGCCTAAGATGACCCTAGTACAGAGCCATACAGCAACAATAGTAGAACTATTTAATAAGGCTTATTCGGGATTATTAATAGAAAAGTTCAATAGTTATACAGGCGACCCAATTCAAGGTGTAGAGTTCTTAATTACTAAGTTTAACGGTGAATACGTTGGATACTACACTACAGATAGTTATGGTAGAATTGAAATTGATGGTCTAAGTGCTGGCGATTATATATTAAAAGAAACAAAGGCAGCTAGTGGCTTTAAAAATGAAGATGTAGCTATAGACTTTACTATTGTTGATGGACAGCGAGTAACGTTAAAAGTAGAAAACACTCCACTTTCTTCTTTGTTTATTCGTAAGATTGATTCCATCACTAAAGAAGGTATAGGTGGTGTTAGATTTTTATTATATGATGCAAATAATACACCAATTGGCGAATATGTAAGTGACAATCAAGGTTATGTTTGGATTGATAAGGAACTTACAGATGGAATGTACAAAATACGAGAGATACAGCCAGCTGATGGTTATATTGGAGATGATGAACCTAAAACTCTATGGATAAAAGAGGGTAAAACAACTGAACTCGTTTGGGAAAACACACCAAAGGCAGGACAAATAGTAATTACCAAACGCTCATCTGAGTATAACGAATTAACAGGACTACCTGCAGGCTCACCATTAAGTGGTGCAGTATTTGAAATTTATAATATGACAGGCAACTTAGTGGATAAAATAACTTCAGATAGCCGAGGAATTGCAACATCAAAGCTATTACCACTAGGTGTATATACAATAAGAGAAGTATCTGCTCCTAGATACTATTCCCTAGATGACAAAATGTTATTAGCTGAAATTAGAAACAACGGTGATATAGTGAGATTTGAGGTATTAAATGCAAGTATTGACTTAGACCTTACTATACAAAAAACAGGGGCAAGTCAGATAATGCCATCTAATACAATTCATTACGAAATTTATGGCATAACAAATGGCTCATCATCAAGAATGGAAGATTTCTATATACATGACCGTATACCAACGGACGCAACTAGAGCTACCAAGCTTACTACAGGGACTTTTAACGAACGTGGGTATTATAGAATAACGTATAAGACCAATCACCGTGACTATATGGTGTTGGCTGAAAACTTGCTAACCCATAACGAATATGAATTTAGTCTACACGGGAATGCACTAGGTTTACATGCTGATGAATATGTAACAGATATTCGCTTTGAATTTGAAAGTGTAGGAAGTGGATTTGCCCAAACCAAGAACATTTCAGTATTCTGCCAAGTGTTACCTAATGTGACAAACGGATATAGCATTGTAAATCGTGCTGAGGTTGGAGCAAGGTTTGGGAATGAGTGGGAGTCAAGAAGTGCAAGCTGGACTACAACTGTATTTGCACTACCTACTACTCCTAGTAAGCTACCACAAACAGGTTATTAATAAACGTAATAGAGATGAGTAATTAAAGAGAATAAATAGGCTTAGTAGATTTTTGCTAAGTCTATTTTTATATTAAGGAGAGGATAAAATGGCGTATGTACCAATACCAAAAGACTTGAGCAATGTAAAAACAAAGGTTATGTTTAATCTGACTAAGAGGCAATTAGTATGTTTTACAATGGCAGGGGTAGTTGGATTTCCAGTATTCTTTATGGCACAAGGCTTAGGCAATCCAAATATTGCTGTACTACTCATGATATTTACGATGTTTCCCTTTTTTATGCTTGCCATGTACGAAAAACATGGTCAACCACTAGAAGTTGTACTAAAGAATTATTTTAATGTAAGATTTTTAACGCCAGGGCAAAGACCCTACCAAACAGACAACTTCTACAATATGTTAGAAAGGCAACAAAAATTAGATGAGGAGGTACGTAAGATTGTCAAGAAATAAAAAATTAAACAATTCAGAGAAAAAGCAAGTACAATCAGCAATAGATAAAGCTAAAAATAAGAAAAAGGGGGTTAAGTCGGCACAGGATACTATTCCTTATACAAGAATGTTTAAAGATGGCATATGTCTTGTAAATGAAAAGCTATATACAAAAACAATAGGCTTTACAGACATTAACTATCAGATAGCACAAAATGAGGATAAGACAGCTATTTTTGAGGGGTGGTGTGATTTTCTCAACTACTTTGATAGTTCGATTAAATTTCAATTATCTTTTATCAATAGCACGGCTACTGCCAGTGACTATGAAAATAATATTTCCATTGAATCACAAGGAGATGATTTTGACTCCATTAGAATTGAGTATGCAGGAATGCTACATAATCAACTAAGTCGTGGGAATAATGGGCTTGTAAAAAGCAAGTATCTTACATTTGGCGTAGAAGCTGATAGCATTAAGATAGCAAAACCAAGACTTGAAAGAATAGAAAGTGATTTATGGAATGCCTTTAAAAAACTAGGTGTGCGTGTATATTCACTAAATGGAAAGGAACGGCTCAAGTTATTGCACAGTATACTAAGAATGGATGGGACTGATAATTTTAAATTTGAATGGGAGTGGCTAGTTCCATCGGGGCTTTCAACAAAAGATTATATTGCCCCCTCCTCCTTTGAGTTTAGGGAAAGAAATTCATTTAAGACAGGTGGAAAAATAGGAACAGCATCTTTTTTGCAGATAATTGCCCCAGAACTTAACGATAGAGTGTTATCAGATTTTTTGGAAATGGAAAGTAACCTAGTAGTTACAATGCATATACAGTCCATTGACCAGATGAAAGCAATTAGAACAGTGAAAAGAAAACTTACAGATTTACAACGTATTAAGATTGAGGAACAAAAGAAAGCCGTTAGGGCAGGTTATGATATGGACATTTTGCCCACAGACCTTGCAACGTATGGTGTAGAAGCCAATAAAATACTTGCAGACTTACAAAGTAGAAATGAGAGAATGTTTTTGATTACTTTTACTATCGTTAATGTAGCAAATGACAAGAAAGAACTTGATAATATTATTTTACAGGCTAATGGAATTGCCAATAAGCATAACTGCCAGTTAATAAAACTTGATTATCAACAAGAACAAGGATTTATGTCAGCACTGCCATTAGGTCAAAACTTTATTCCCATTCAAAGAAGTTTGACCACATCAAGTACAGCAATATTTGTGCCATTTACTACACAAGAGTTGTTCCAATCAAAAGGCGAACCACTCTATTATGGGCTAAATGCCTTGTCAAATAATTTAATTATGGTTGACAGGAAGAACTTGAAGAACCCTAAAGGGTTGTATTATAAAAGAACGAGGGGTGTTTGGACTAAACAAGTAGATATGCTAAATATGATAATAACCAAAAATATAATCCCTAACACCTTTAAAATCACAGGTTTAATAGCATTTCTATTATTAAGGAGGTATTTATATGGATACAAAATTAACTATTCTCTATGAAAGATTAAGTCGTGAAGATGAACGAGTAAATGAGAGTGTATCTATTGAAAATCAAAAGACATTTTTAGAAGATTATGCAAACCGTCATGGATATACTAATATTATACATCTAACAGATGATGGTTGGAGTGGTACAAGATGGGATAGACCAAGCTACTTAAAAATGATAGAGGAAGTAGAAAAAGGAAATGTAGATACTTGTATAGTTAAAGATATGAGTAGGATAGGTCGTGACCACTTGCGAGTAGGACTACTATTAGAGCAGTTTAGAGAATATGGAGTACGTTTTATAGCAGTCAATGACAATGTAGATACAGACAAAGGTATGGATGATTTTACACCATTTCGCAATATCATAAATGAATGGGTGGCAAGAGATACAAGCCGAAAGATAAGAACAATATTTAATGCAAAAACAGCACAAGGAAAACATGTTACAGGTGCGTTACCCTATGGCTACTTACACAACCCAGATGATAGACAAAAATGGATTTTAGATGATGTTGCTTCAAAAGTAGTAAAACGAATTTTTAGAAGTGTAATTGAGGGCAAAACTCTATCAACCATAGCAAAGGAATTGACAGAAGAACATGTTTTATGTCCTAATGCCCATTGGCGACAAATTAAAGAGTCTACCAGTATGGGAAAAGAGGGAGCAATAAAAGATAATCGTAAGAAAATAACTAATTTAAAACGTAGGCGAGAGGAAATAACGGTTTTAATTAAAAAGCTATATGAAACCTATGCCCTAGAGAAAATACCCGAAGAATTATTTTCAGATTTACTTACAGGGTATCATGAGGAACAACAAACTATTGATAGTGAAGTGCAAAATTTACAGGCAGATGCGGCAGATTATCAAGTAAACCTGCCTTAATGAATTGAACGTCATAATAGTGAAAGTATCAAGGCAGATAAGTTTATAAACCTTGTAAAAAGGCATACAGATTTGAATGAATTTACCCCTCTTCTACTTAGTCAACTACCCCCACCTATAGAGGTGCGGGCTTGTAACTAATCTACACGTAGTCAGAACGATACTTAATATCTCCTACCTCAAACGATTGTTACTATAA
>MDSQ01000175.1_pt1 | contig 12964 bp, 20 predicted proteins | sample 1008251 | NCBI WGS metagenome assembly MDSQ01 (sample SAMN05526597, study PRJNA338239) | gut metagenome | isolation source: Hindgut content | host: Naso unicornis | place: Saudi Arabia: Red Sea | collected 2016-05
AGGTATCTCGCAACCCCCCTCTCTGTGTCTTGTGACCCACCAGGGGGTCCCGACCCCCACTGTGGGAACCACTGGTGTAGAAGAAGAACAAGATTTTCTTCAGTGCAACAGTGTTGGTTTAATCCACTAGTGGGTAGTTTTGGCCTATTGCTTAGAAAAGCGAGCTCTTGACCAGAGGGTCACTGGTTCAAATCCCCAACCAGCAGGATTAATCTGGGTGGCGAAGAGAGCTGTTTCCCCACCCGTGTTCCACCACTGAAGGTCCTTGAGCACGGCCGCTAACCTCAATTGCTCCAGTGGAGCTGCTTGGTGGCCACAGATAGGATTGCAGTTGTACTGTGCAGCTTCCAGGTGTGAATGTGTAACTGTGTGAATGTGATCAGGGCGTACCTAAAAACGAGAGCTCGCTCTTAGTGGAACCTTCCCTGAACAAATAAAGGTTAAAAAAAACTGTCCTGTAACATCCAGCTGCTCACCTCAAGGCTTTGCTCCTGTGAATCCATATTCTGCTCCATTTTGCTGAGTGTGTTCTCTAAGCTCTGCAGGTCTTGCTGCAGAGTCTCTCCCAAACCCTCCTCTGCCTGCAGCTGCTGGCCTCTGGTGATCAGCTGTTGGACGTCCTTTCTCTTCAGCTTTAAACGTTTGGACAGTTGCTATGGGAAACAGTAGCACAATCAAAGTGTTAACCTATCATTCTTCCCTGGTTTACATTATTACTGTATATCTGTGAATGTCCAATGGTACCTGGTGAATGAGAAGTAGTTGTTGCGCCTCTCTAACAGTTCTAGAGTCCAGTATTTTGGTGACCTCAGCCTGAGCCTCTTTCTGACCCTGCACGAGATCATCCAGAGTTGTTTGTACCTCTTCCCTAAACTGCACACAGTCACCCACAGCCAGCACCATCTTCTCAGCCTGGAAAATAGAACAGAGATGAATAAGTGTGAGAGCAAACATAGTAAATCAATACTGGGGTGTGTATTTCCAGAAACAAATCTTACCCATAAATTAAAATGGGATAATAAAGCATCAAATTTTGACTGATCTGGTCACTGTAAAATATGTCTGTGGCCCCTGAATAAGTTTGAGATAATTGGCCATTAAACTGTAGATTTCCTGAAGAGATGTGATGTCTGTATTGTTTCTGGCAGCAACATGTGAAAGCTTCACCTACCTCTATGAGAGAAGCAAGAAGACCCTTAAAATCGGTAGAGAGCTTGCTCAGCGCACTTCCTTGCCTCTGGGCATCGCTGTCAGCGCAGATCTCTATAAGCACGGCCATACGAGCTTTCAACCAGCCAAGATTCCCCTCCTGCAGTTCTGCATCATTCCTCAGCTCCTGCACAGTGTGACACAGCCCATGTGGTCATAAGAGTCACCTGACGCAACATATTTTTACAGTCTTGCCTTCTCAGCAGTCAAGTCAGACAAGTCAGTCGCACATCACAGTCACACATCACAGAGGAGGCGAGAGGGAGACTGTCAGTGTATAGCTGGGCTCTAAGGTGTGTACTGACTCACCGTGATGGTTGTCTTCACCTGGCTGTATTTTCTGGGGTCATTGGCTCGATTTCTCAGCAGCCTCAGTTGGCTTTCTTTAGATATGAGCCAGCAGGAGAGTTCAGCGTACCTGTTTCACAATGTAGAGGGAAAACTCACTTAAAAATATAAGTGATTTCAGAAATAGTTCTTGTGAAAGAAAAGGTACAATGTAAACCAACTCATCTTTAAGCTACAGCTTTATGCTGTAACAACTGATCAAAAATGTCAGCTGTGAATTCCTATGCTGTGTGTCTGTACATAGTAACCACTGCAACCTCTTGAAAATCAAAATAAATTATTACTGCACCTTGTGTTGTACTCCTTCCATTTATCTGGGTGATGCATTAACTTCTGGTGGGTGTTCTCGATTTCCTCTTGCACCTCAGAAAAGTCCTTGCGGGCCGTTTCCAGGGTTTGATGGACAGGCTCATCCTCAGGAAGCTTTTGACAAAGTTCCTCCATCAGCTGCAGCCTTTTCTCACATATTGATTGAGGTCCCTTTTCCCTAAAGAAGGCCTAAAGTTTGAAAAAACAAACAAACAAACCAACAAAACATTATTTTATGCGTCAGAAGTGAAAACCAAGAACATAGGGCAGCATTGATTTTACTTCTACTGACACCTCTGTGCACACATTAAAGTCATTTTTATGTATGTGAATGAAAACAGAACACAGCTGACTGAGGACAGTATTTGCTTGACAGTAGGAGTTCTTCAGTTCATCAAAATCTCCCCATGTGGCTGCACAGCAGTGAATTTGCATCGAATTATTCACACTATTTTAATCAATACATGGAGCTCAGCCGGCCGGCCGGCCACTCTGTGCTCACCCGGTGCTCCTTGATGAGCCTCTCGCTCCCCATGCTCGCCAGGTGGCGGTTCTCCCTGGTCACCTCCGCCTGGCACTCCTGCAGCAGCACCATCAGCTTGCTCCTCTCCACCTCCACTTTCAGATGCAGGAGGTGAAAGGGAGCATCAGTCTGAATATCCTGGGACATGAGAAACACAAAAAGGAAAGGCCACAGTCAGAGCAATTTGTGCTATATAAATGTATCAGATATAAACTTTATTAAAAAAGATAAAAATATTATAAAATCCTTTTGTAATCTGCTTGAAGCTGCACCCTTGTACCCTTGTTAAATTGCACTAACCTTCCAGTGTTTGTGCAGCTTCCTGACTGTCTCCTGTAGCGACTGCTGCTCCTGCTCTGGCAAAATGTCTGTCAGCTCATCACAGGCCTTGAGGAATGTATTCAAGACACGCTGGTCAAGCTGACCAAAAAACTCCTGCAAGAAAATAAATAAAAATCAAGACCTCATCATGTGTCATACTTTGTTCAGGACAGGCCATGTCTTATTTACATGCATCTTTCTTGTTCTACATTTTAAATACATCCATTGATGTTTTTTCTCTTGCATTGTTCAATGCTTTGCCAGGACAGACTGAGGTGGTTTAATAGACATAAGTTACACTGTTTTTACAGATAGAAATGAGGTTGTCTTAGTAATCTCATAAGCACAAAATAAAATGTTGAGAAACCATGACTGTCTTCCACAGGGCTCATTTTCTCACAGTGTGTTTCTTGAGCAGCTCCTCTGGGTTTCCTCTTTCAGTCAAACAGTTCTGTGCCATTTTAAGAACCTTCTCAAGCTCCACCCGTGACTCGTCAAACCTCTTCATGAGGCTGCTGTTCGCCTCTACATGCTTCCGCCACTCTGTAGATTCCTTAATCATGGCCTAAACACACAAAATGGTACTTGTTTAAATGCTACAAAAACTTTAAAAGCTGAAAAGAAATAAAGCAGTTCTTGAGGTTTTCTGTACCTGTGAGGACGTCTGCAGCTCTGCTACTCTCTTCTGCAAAAGGCTCATGTTCATGTGCTGCAGGGTTTTACTGCTGTTCATTATTTTCTGGATGGTCTGGTGGTTTTTTTCTATCACTGTCAAACACTTCTTACAGCTGTGTGTGAAGGTCGCCAGCTCCTGCGGCATTGAATGACATAAAGGGTATATGCCTTTTATTCATAGCTTAAGGTTTTGCTTTCAGACTGAAGTTTTGCTCTCAACGATGTGACAAATGAAAAATGCTTGACATTTGGAATTTTACGTTAATCCTTTGTCTACGTGTCTAAAAGCTATTTGATACAATTGATACACCACCGTAGTGAAACTGTATTAGTTACCTGGCATTTCTGTTTGAAGTCGACTGGTCCTTCAGAGTCGGTGGTGCTGGTGATGTGACTGGCCTTCTCCAGAGCCTGATAGAAGCCTGTGATGTTCTTCTCCATTTCTTCCAGCGGAGGTAACAGAGACTGGGACTCCCTCAGCAGGGGCAAACATCTCTCCCTTACCTGATTGGAGGAAAGCATGTTGATTAAAGTGAATCACAACTGACTGATTCATCCATTCATCCATTCATCCATTCATCCATTCATCGTAGAGGCAGCAGTTTCAGCAGGGGGCTCCAGACTTTCCTTTCCCTGGCCACAACAACCAGCTCTTACTGGAAGATCCCGAGGTGTTCCCAGGCCAGTGCAGAGACATAATCTCTCCACCTGGACTTGGGTCTGCCCCAAGGCCTCCTCCCAGCAGGACATGCCAGAAACACATTCTTATGGAGGCGACCAGGAGACATCCTATCAAGATGCCCGAACCACCTCAGCTTGCTCCTTTCAACACAAAGGAGCAGCGGCTCCACTACAAGGCCCTCACGGATGACTGAACTTCTCACCTTATACCTTAGGGAGACACCAGCCAACCTCCAAAAGAAACTCAGGACTCCTTGATCTTCTTCTATTCAGTCATAACACATCTGTCATGACCATAGGTGAGGGAAGGAATGAAGACTGAGTGGTAAATTTTGAGCTTTGCCCTCTGGCTCAGTTGACTGATAAGTTGTTTAATCAAAAACATCATGTAGCAGTTTCTTTAAAGGCTTTAACTTTACGCAAGTAATTTAATTTGTGCATCCTTGAAAATGAAATATATTACAACAGCATATTTTCACTGCAAATTATGTCAATCAGATGGTTCTCTTATATTCTGTCATGAAACAGTAAATTTAAATTCCTTTTTTTTCTGTGCCAAAAAAATTACCTCCAAATCTAATGTTTTCAAGCTTTGGTTCTCTTCTGGTAATTAGGGTCATTTATTTTGGCTAATATTCAGGTACACTGTCGGTTAAAGTTTGGTCATATTTTTGCTTGCTTTAAAAAAAAAAAAAATTTCAGTTGGTATTTTCTAAAGTATGATGCATACATTCATAAAGAAGTCTAACATTTCTGCATAAATAAGTATGGATTCCTAGATGACTTAATAAAAGCTGCTATACATGCTTTTGCTACTTACTGGGAATCAGTGCTAGTCTTGAAAAACCCACACCAGTTTAACTAAGATGGACACCCACATGTGCAGAAACATTAACACATGCACCCACACAAAAAAGAGACTGTAGAATGACATGCACACACCTTGCTCAGCTGCTCTTTGATCGAGGCCATCACAGCCATCATCTGTGAAACTTCCTCCTGTGGAGTGTCTTTGGTCAGCAGCTGAGCGGTCCGGTTCGCAGCCTTACAGGCAGCTTCCATTGCTGGCACTTTGTGTTTTATTTCCTACAGACAGTCGGAATATATAGGATAATGAGTTTTAAATAAAGAGATTTATATTTTAAAAATCAGTCTACACTGCATGAAAGGATGAGCATGTCCGCTGGTCACCTCAACATCTTGAGCAAAGGCTCTGACGTTCAGGAAAGATACTTGAACAGGAGCCGTCATTTTCTCATTGGTTGCGTCCATGAACATTTTCAAGGTATTGATCCCATCTTGGTAGTCTTGTCTCAACTTATCGACCTCATCTGCTCTTGCATACTGCCATGGAGACAGAGGAAGACAGTAAATGAATAATTTTGATCTTTTCTGAAAACTGCAAGGTATCATTATAAATTTTTTCATGGTACAGTTGTTATGAAAGGCATCGTATTTACATGTTTGACTTTGACAAAAAGCTCCCTCCACCTCCCATTAAGAAGGAGAAGCTGCTGCTTCAGATCTCGTGAGACGGTGTCATCGCAGGTCTCGATGAGGAAGTTCCCAGCATCGTTCATGTCCATGTGCTGCTGCATCCAGTGAGAAAGGTTTCTGAAAAAATCCTGGAAGATAGAGGGACGGCAAAAAACACAGTTATTCTTTACTCTGTCTCCATTTTCTGAAGAATCCATCAGCTGAACTCAGTCGAGTAAGTTGATACAAAAGTTTGGAAAATCAGCTCTGAAATGCTTTGTGACACTTTCGAACACTCCTTATATAGTGTGGCGGCAGAAATCGAAGCTGTATGGCGAATAGTACTGTTTATCATTATTTGTATCCGTGATTGTACTTACACGTTTGGCATTCTCTGACTGATTGAGCATCTGCTCAGCATCCTCCAGCCAGGCCTGCAGACCTGCCACTGTGCTGCTGTACTTCTCCCAGTTAGAGATCACCTCCTCCAGCATGCTGCGGACACTGCGCACCTCCAGCGCCAGGTTCTTCCACTGAGCTGTGGCATCACTTAGGAATTTACTTACCCCCTCGGCTTCGTCAACTGAAAAGACAAATATGAATTAGTTCAGCTTAGTAGGAGCCAGTGTAGGTATCAGCTGTACAGGTGTGAAACAGCATTTGACTATGTCGGCTGATCATTTGGTCATTTGATTGATGCTGAAATGAGTTTGCTCAGACAGATCGTGCTAAAAAAGCATTCCAGCTAATGCAGTTATTGTTACTTTATCATGCATAATGTAATATAATGATTTTTCAGATCTGGTGGTTAAAAGTATGTTAGAAAAGAAAAGTGCAGCCCCACATTTACAGAAAGAAACAGCTCAGGAAACAAGCAAAACTAAGGCTTTAAAGTCTGTCAGCTGTTTTTAGACTTACCTTTGTTACAGGTCTTAGACCCTGTAACATGAAATCATGATAAGATTGTTTACCATGAGCCCAGACAAATTTATATATATACATATAATATATATATACATATATAAATAAATAAATAACAAACAAACCGGTAATATACTAAAAAAGAGTCTTACTTGAACTGTCAGACTTTATGTAAACTTCTGCAGCTTGCTTGAGGGCAGTAAAGATGATCTCATACTGCTCAAAGAACCTTTGGCCTTCTACAAAAGTCTGACATAAAAAGAGCAAACATGAGAATATACATTAAAAAGTTAAAAAGACACAGCACCTTTCGAATTAAACAACGAAAAAAAAAGAATTTTAACTTACAAGGTAGGTTTGCAACAGGAGCTCAACAGAATCCCGTCGGCCATATTTAATGATCCAGGACTTCAGCTTTGACTCAGCCAACATGAGAAATGCCATCAGTCGATACTTTATTTCCCAGAATTCCATTTTAATCAAGTGAGCATATGATGACGTGGACACAAAATTGAACCTGGAGGGGGGGCAAAGCACAAAAATTGTTTGGCTTAATTGGATAAGGTGAAAAGTTAAAGCTGAGGTTGGCAATTTATTCTTTGTTACTGGGCAAAAAATCCAAAATAATCTTTCAACATATTTTAATTCATGTAGTCTGAAAGAATACTAGATGTCTGCACCTCTTCTTGGCTCTGTATTCAGGCTTTAGAAAATGAGGATCGTGAGGGACATTTTTGGTCATAAAACTTACATTCTAAAACTGGCCCCTGGCCACTTAACAAGCCGAAACAGGGAGGGGACAGTGCAGCAAAGCTTCCTTAGGAGCCTCATGCAACAGCCAGCTTAATTTCCTGATGTCGTCCACCACAGGTTTAAGTTGTTGTTTAATTAATTAAAATTTTCAGAAGAAACGGTACATAAAGTTTACTTTAAAGACCATAAAAGGTCTTACCGCTCTGCCATATCTTGGAGCTGCTCAGGCGGGACAGGTACCCCATTCACTGATCTGTCTCTGTGGATCTGCTGGAAGGTTTGCCTGTGTGATTCCAAGTTTTTTAATACCTCCTGCAAAAATGTAATCACATATGGACACATGCATTGTACCTGTTTGGACACCTTTCATGACATTAGCATGGTAAGTATAGAATCCAACTGAAACTCAAATGTCAGCGGTGTTACCTTATGCTGCTCAAGTTTTCTGTGAAAAACATTGGCTGTCTCTTCATGAGCGTGTTGGATGGGAATGTCCTCTCTCAGAGCCATCTCTGCCCTGTGAAGCCAAGCTCCAATCACCCCAAGAGGGCCTGGCAGGGACTTGTCCAGATGGATGTGCCAGTCCAACAGCTGCAATTGACATCCATTGCAAAAACCCCATTTAACTAAAACAAGATCCCACCACAGAAGAGGCTATGCTGATCAAAACATTTCCACATGTTCACAAGCTTTCAGGCAACAAAAGAGTTTTATGGCAGTCTAGACGAGCTGTGGATGACCAGCAGACGAACAAAACCCCCTCTGTTCCCGCCTCCTCCCCTCTGAACAAACTCTTAATTCAAACCCTTGCACTTGACTGAACTTTCAGTGGCAGCCAATGAAAAGAGGAGCCCTCAGTTGTGTTTCTCTCTCATTATGACAACCTTCACTACCGTGATGCAAAAAAACCATGACAAATAGCAAACAGCCAAATCTATTATTTATTATCAGGTTTAAGTAAGATTAATTAACATAATTAAACATGTTTTCTTAATGGCTGGGTTATAAATTATTCATGTTGTGCAGAAGTATGCAGGACAGTCACCCTGGCAGACACACGATCCCACGCCTGTTTGACCAGCGCCTGATCCACAGACAGCTTGCCGTCTCTGTGCACTGGCTGCAGCAGCGGGTCTGTTTGCTTTTTCTTCATTTCATACGGTACACGGAAGCTCTTGAATGCCTACAAAACAAAAGGATAAAATGAGAAAGACAAGTGGTGACAGTTAATAAATGTGTGTTATGTAATGATGCACTTTGTCTTTTTAAACCTGACTCACCTGATATTTGTCTGTGAGGTTTCCCTCGGCTCCCTGAGCCCGCAGCACATCCCTCTCCAGCTGATCCAGAAACACCTTCAGCTCTCTCAGCATCTTTCGCTCCTCTCTCTGTCAGTCAGGGGACATTTAGCTTAGACTCACAGGTACAAACTGATCATAATCCTTTCTTTTTTAAATCAGCATGCACGTTTAGAAACTCACACCAAACTGACATTCCAGAAACACCTCATCAACTCAGATTAAAGAGAGAGAAGAAAAAAGACATAACCTTCAGAGATTTCATACAAAGCCCACCTTTACATTTAGCATAGATGAATTTAAGAAGTCATGTTAGGAGAAAAGGGGTACGGACACTAGTATCTCCGTCAAACCTCTTATTTAGTCAGGTAAGTTAGTGGAACATACCTCAAGCATTTGCTCTATATCTTGGGGACCAAACTATCCAGGAAAGCAGCAAGGCACACAAAGAGATGCAAACACACCGCAGAATGCATTAGATGCATTATTAAAGAGCAGCAAAGAGGACTGGAAATGGGATGAAAGCGAGATGGGAAAAACTCCAAACAGAAAGAAATCATGCAGCACTGTGACCTGAACTCTCACCTGCAGAACCGGCACTGACAGTGCAAAAGTCGGAATTGAGCCAAGAAGCAGCTTAATGTGCACAAAAAATAATGGAAACAATGATGATGTTGATTTTTATGATTATGTTCATGCTATGATTATTTTGAATCATGGGTGCATCGTGTGTCAATGACAAATATAAAATGTTGCAGGTACAGGCTTACAGAAATTAAGCATGTTAAAATAAAATATGTTTCATCAAGTAAGTACTGTTGCTGTTTTGATTAGGGCCCATCCGATGTGGGATTTTTGGGGCCAATGACGATGCAGATACCAATATTAGAGAGCAATAAAATTCCAGTATCCAATATGTTAGCCAATAATATTTATTTATAAAATCTTCCCAATGTGGTTATTAAATACTTGCAACAAAGATATGTAATGGAGGCAGGATGTATCTTACACTTTAACAAAATAAATTCCAAACATCAGTACATTGAACAGTAAACACTTTTCTCATTTGTTAAATTAAATGACGGACCGCCCCCTGCTGGAAAAAACTATGTAATTTAAACAATTTTAAATCACTTGTCCAAGTATTTTTTAGGGTCTTAAAAAACTGTTTAAATATCAGTGCATATTAGAGAACATATATGCTGATCCAAATTTATCTGCGATAGGCCAATACTGTCTGATTATATCAGCAAACCGATATATCAGCTGGGCCCTAGTTTTGATTTCAGCATCGCCATTTTTGTGCATGATGATACACTACGTGATTTATGTGGATGAAAACAACATGTGCATCTTTAAAAACTATAACACATGATGTTAAAAGTTAATTCTAATCCAGCATTTTGTGGTAATAAATATTTATTAAGTATTAAATATAAAAAATATTTCCTCTCTAGTCTGATGTATCACAGCCTTTATGCACTTTATACACAGAATCATAAATTTGAAATAAAGTACCTCATCCTGCTGTCCATCAGTCTCAGAGTGGTGGGGGTTTGGGTAGTGCTTGAGGAACTGAGCCACATACGTCATGATGGATTTCTCATCTGGCTTGTCTACATCCACATCTGCAGAGCAAGACAAACGTGTCATGCACATCTGATGAAACTCACACTAGAAAAGCATACAGCAAATCTTTTTCAGGCATCTAAAGGTCATGTCAGTATTTAGCCTATAATATGATCTAATTTTTGTAGAAAAAAAGACATGATATGGCACAGCCATTAGATCTGGGTTTAAGGCACTAAAACATAAAAAAGGGCATTTTAAGTCCTCAAGAGGATAAATCTCCTCAGGCCTGACAGCTAATTATGAGCAGTGCGTCTACTTTCATCTCCATCTTCGACCTGAGGTTTCTGGAAATGAGGGTCAAGCTTCTGTAAATGCAGAGATGTTCCAGTGCAGCTCTTTGTGCAATAAAGCATCTCAACTCTGCTAGTGAAGACAGGACTGCAGAGCCACTGCAGACTGATTCACTTCAACAGACTAAAACTCAGAGCCACCGGCAAACACAGGATTAAAATCCTCTGTTTACTTCACTGATTTTCAGCACACAATCGTATATATTTGCTGCATTTAAGTCTGAAACACTTGCAAATTTCAAAAAACATGACAATGTAACACATATTCAAAGCTAGCTTGTCTAAATAATTGACTAGACTGGATTCTTTAATGCATGCAGCAGGAGAAGTCAAGGGCACCTTCTGGATCCAGCAGACGGGGGATACCCAGCTCATTTTCTGCAAGTGCAAAGGCTTCCTCCAAATTCTCCCTGTTGCTCCTCCTCCTCACTGCCTCCATGTTGACCAGGTCTGGCCGAATGGCGTGCACCACTGACTGGAAAGCCACACCATCGCGCCAGCTGGGACCAAAGTCCTTCACCTCAATTCCATGATACCTGAAAAACACAAATGAAAAACATATTTAAAGAAAACATCCTGACACCCACATCTATAAACATATTCTAACACACAGCCAAACAAAAATTCTGAAGGTGACATACTTGGCTGCTGTGCACTGCACCCATCTGAGCAGGGCCTTCTTGGCGTTGCCCTGAAATTTGTTAACCACCTTTCTCTTCATGGGTGGACTTCCTGTTTCAGAGCTGGTGATACTCTCCACAGAAGAGTTGCTGTTGGACAGGGCCTGAAGGGCTGGCAGGTTGCTGGTTAATTCCTCAATCTAAACGAAGAGCAAGAGCAACAGGAAAAGAGGAGGCAGCATTGTGACCATGGCAACATGAAAAGTAAGAGGCAGTATTGCTGGGCATCCATGAATCTGCCATCTGTTTGTGACATAATCCATCCAGTGATGTCTGCTTAGTGCACACTTTACACTATGTAAAGCTGAGACAAAACAAATATCAACATTGAGACAAAGCATAGAGCAAAAACATTTGTGAAACGCAGGGTTTATTCATAGGACATCATCTGACCTTGGAGTGAAAACAGTTATTAAATTCTCACGGATCAGATGAGGTATTACCTGGAAGTAGAGGATAATGGTCCATATTAACCCAAGGACAATTGATGGTCGTCCATCTGCGATGTCAGTGGCATGAATGTTTACAAGTTTGATCTGAAACAAAAGCAAAGCAGAGGATTATGCAGGAAAATAAGTCACAAGCAGACAGACTGGAGGTGAGAATATTATTCATTTTTGATACAAAAGCCTTTTAAAGTTCATTCTCTCCAAAAGAATATTGCAAGCTTTTTTCTTTATTGCTAAAAGTCATCAAAGTCAGGTCTTTGATGCACTTCAGTACTGTATTATAGCCAAACCAGGAACGCAGAAACAGCCACAGTGAAAAGTGAACAAGAAGGAACAAAAGAAAAAAGCTGTGTAGAAGTAGGCATTAAAGGAAAAGCAGAGGAGCCACAGCACTGCAAACCTTGCACTGAAGAGCTGCCACAATTTGCATGTTTACATTTCTGCATTTTAGCAGCTTACAATTCTAGTGAGCCAAGTAAACCGGTGTTCCAGTCAAAATGCATTAACTACATGTCAGTAGAAAAGCATAATGTCTACATGTATGGAAACAGAATGGCTGTATCCAAGCACTGCTCAGTACACATCGTGCATCAAAGGAAAAGAGTGCATACAGGATAGGATCACACAGGGCGTTTAATGGCGACTGACCGGAGATCCTCGATACACTGACTGAGGGCACACGAGATGGGAGAGAGATCACAACAATGTAAGTCTCAGACCTTGGGGGACCCAAATGAAAGTGGGACACAGGCTTCATAGAGCCGAGGGATTTAGAGATGGGTTACGTAATCAAGAGGTCCTGTTTGTAGCTACTGCTTCTCTCAACATAATACACAGTGCATGTTCTATAGACATTTTTTGGAAAATAACCAGGTGCCTGATGTGAGATTTCTAGGGCATCTGCCACTACGATATTACTGAGTGAAAAAATTTTGATATTCCATATATCAACCATTATTATATATGTATAATATCGGCTAAATGTGGTTATCAAATAGTTGTGACAAAGATATGTAAAGGAGGCAGATTTCTTACATTTTAATCAACTTTATTACAAACATCAGTGTACTGAACAGTAAACACTAGGGCCCAACCAATAAATCAGTTTGTCAATATTATTAGCCAATATCGGCCTATTGCAAATATATCAGAATTTACTTATATGTTCTCCGATAAGTGTTGATATTTAAACTGTTTTTGGGGTGTTAAAAAATGCATGGACTATTTAAAATGGTTTAAATACATAGTTCATCCAGCAGAGGGCAGTCAGTATAAGTGAAGTGTTTGCTGTTCGGTGCAACGATGTTTGGAAATAAGTTTGTTAGATATCCTGCCTTCATTACATGTCTTTATCACACATATTTAATAACCACACTTAAAACATCATATGTAGAACATT
>MDSQ01000176.1_pt1 | contig 12957 bp, 8 predicted proteins | sample 1008251 | NCBI WGS metagenome assembly MDSQ01 (sample SAMN05526597, study PRJNA338239) | gut metagenome | isolation source: Hindgut content | host: Naso unicornis | place: Saudi Arabia: Red Sea | collected 2016-05
GTTTCTGGGAGATGAAGAGAGTCACTCAGGATGACAGCGGACACTACAACTTCAGGAAAAAAGACAACACTTTGCTGTCCAGGATTCAGCTCACAGTAGAAGGTGATATTAGGAACTCGATGGAAGCAGCATGTGAGCTTTTAGACTGCTGCATACGTGATTAAATGCTCTAATATAATCTATTCTTTATCACACAGTGAATGAAAGAACATATAACACGAGGGTGAACAAGCAGCTCATCATATATAATCCACATGCCGATGTCACATGGAATGTGAAGTATATCCCTTATAACAGTTTAGACGGTGTGGAATTGTTGGTAAGTAGCGGCACGCTGGTCCCGGAGTATGACGGTAGTGCTTTCAGTGGGAGAATTCAGCTCGTGCATAATGGCATTGAGATTGATCCTGTGAAAAGCACAGACAGCGGCACCTATGAGTTCAGAGACGTCCAAGCCAACCTGGCCCAGATCGTGAGTGTCAACGTAGAACCAGGTGAGCAGCAGCACATTTTAAATATGTGTTCTAACAGTCAGTTACAGATGATTAAATGTACACCCTCCCTCTTCTTCTGCCTCTACCAAAGAGATTCCTACATTTCTTTATATTGGTGTTGCTATTGGAGTTCTCGTCGTGATGACAATATGCTGTTGCTGTGTGAGGAAGTGTTGCTGTAGAAAGAGCTCCTCCAAAAGAAACCAGTCTGTTGCTGCACCTGCTGTGTATTTCCATGTGAGTACCTCCTCACGTAGGCATTTAGACAACTGTTTATAACATATGATGCTATTTTTACTTCAATATATGCTTTCCAATTACAGGATAACAGTCAACCTGCAGGCCCAAGTTACTCCACTGCACCTGCTACAGCTTACTCTAGACAAACGAATGCCTATGTTTCTAGAGAACCTGCAACTACCTCCGCTGGGCCATCGGTAGGTTTTATTTCAAGAGGCACTTTACTGAGGGTTGTGTGTTTGTGTGTGCGTGTTTGTGGGGAGTTGGCACAGCTCGTGGAGGCTATAAAGGTACTGTAAAGGATGAGTTCACATCTCTGAAATGTCAGTCTCTCTTACAAAACACTCACATGCTCGTTTGTATTAGAAACAGGCTTTGCTTGCTGTTGTCGTCCTGTTTAAACTGGCCTGTAAGAGATTCATTCTGTGCTACTAGTGTCATGAGTGTCAAAATTCACTGTCCTCATTCTGGGAAAAGTTTAGTCTGGGTCCATATGAGGCTCCAGCAGTCTGAGTTAAAATGTCAAATCACGTAGTTATCTTCTAGATTTTTTGGGCCCTATCCCCAACTATCTTCTAACCAACACAGTTGGTAGCAAATGTACTTCTGCTCAGTGCTGTAGTGGTGCCTGGAGATGTGGGTATACTCTTAATTTATGTCCCCAATTATCTTTCAAAGCAGCCCGTCCAGCAAAGCGCCCTTTTTAACCAGTGACGTGTCATAAACAGTGGCGTGTAAGACGAGATTACATATTTAGTTCATCATAAAATGGGACAGCAGTCGGCCTGTTTACACATTGTCAATTAACTTCTGCTGCTTGACTTCAGGGAGTAAGGAAGATCATTATGAAATTAACATTAGCCACGACAGAGGTGCAGATTTTGCAATCAATAATGGCCCACAGTCAGACTAAAGAGTAAGACAATTACATAATTAAGCATTTTGAGTTAACTATTTCTAATTCCTTAGTCTATCCACACATGAAAAAAAATCTTGCAAGTACTCAGTGGGCCAGTTGTTTCTTCTGTAAACAGTCTTTTGGAATAGCTGGTTTGCAACAGATAGGATCAGAGGGGATTTAGAAGTGGGTTTACTCAATGCAGACTGAAAAATAAGTATGGGTATACAAGTATACCCAGAATACCTGCGCATGCCCCGCACTACACGCCGGAGTTTGGAAAAAAATGCACTGTAGCAGGCATTCTTACAAACCTCTGTTATGGTGACACGTTTGTCTGTGGACGAAAGGCCAAAATGCAAAAAATAAAAAATAAATAAAATGTTTTAAAAAATACCAACGCATGTGTGGAAGGACCTGATGAAAAAACAAGTTTTCAAGCCCATGATCTGTTTCTCTCCTCAATAATCACAGCATACTAAAAGAACAGTGTATTTACTTACCATCAGCAGCTCTGTTTGCATATTGCTGTCATCTTGATATAACAGCAACAGCAACTGTTCCATTCTGCATTTCAGTTTATGAGGTGAACAGACTTTGATGGATCTGTTTGCACACAAAAGGTCAGTGAAGAAGCTCTGCTACACTCTGTGCACCGTGACACAGTTTGGATCTGTTTGTTCATACTTGTAGTGTTTTCTGTGTGGTCTGTTTGCACAGCTTGCCATGCTTATTATGAACATCATTTCAGTTAGGCCAACGCATTTATCTCTCCTGTGTGATACTCTTTTCATAAACTGCAGTTTACACTGTCACATCATCTCGTTGTATTCTGGCACTTGGTGGTTGGTATGATTGCTCTTTGACAGTCTGTTTCGTGTGTGAAGATGCTGAGTGGAGTAACACTGTTCAAGGTGCTGAACAGTGGTGGGCTGCAGTATGGCAGACTTCATATCTGTCATCACAGCTCTCTCTGCAGCAGTTCCTCATTAGCCCTCACATTGGCCATGGTGTGACTATTGTATCATTTTGACAAACAGTGCCTCATGGCTGTGTGCACAGTGAGAGCAAACAGTGGCATTTAGCATGGGCTAAAATCTGTGCTGTGTAAATAACTGCACTTTGCTAAAACACATAGTAAGTCTACTGTATAATGTAAAGTTACTTTATATGTTTTATACTCAGTAGTTCCGTAGTATAAAATTATAATTTTATCAACATGAACTGCAAACCTTAACGCAGTCAATGTAATGAATCTGCTACAAGCACATAGTACTGAGCTAAAAGGTGTCGTCAGTCATTGTAGGCCTTTGTCTTTTTTGTAATTTAATTTTTTTTTTTGTTTGTTTTGGTTTATTTGTGTGTGTGGTCTATACAGCAGGGGGCGTTTGAAAGTCAAACCATACCGAGTGTCACACTGTGTGAATCCTGGCCTGTGGGCATCTGTTATAAAATTCCCCTCAGAGTAGTCACAGCACTAAAACGAAATGTTGGTGCAGTACTTGCATTTGTTTAAAATTGCACCTTTACATACACATCATGTAACATTTCTACCAAACATGTCAAAACGGCGTGGTGCAGATTAAATGGGCATCAGGTGACTTTCTCAGCAGACAGAAGAGGGACAGGACAGCTAGGTAGCAGCAAACCACTGCAGCTGTCCCTGCAGCAACAAAAATGGGCTTTTTTAACGAGGCATTGGGACGTTTTCCAGCCCTGTCAATGGCAAAACATAATCTTTTTTAGCCGAAAAATAATCTTTTCCAAATGCTTACCAGGTGTTTTTTTCTGCCTAAACCTAACCAAGCCTTAACCACAGCATTGTCACAACATATAATTGAAAACTGCCAAATGCCAAGTGGCATTGTAAGTGATGCATTGATCCTAACCCTAACCCTAATTATGCCGCTTGTAGACTCTTGGGACAAGAGAGCCAGTATGGACTAATAACAGTTTGTGTTGCTCTGATAAATTTAAGTTTGATTTATAAGAAAACAGGTAAAAGACAAAAAAGTCCTCTAATAGCAGCAGAAAATGACCACTGAAAGGCAGAGTAGTTTTTTTTTAGTTAATGCGTCAATGTTTTTCTTTTTCACTGATTCATATGTAAGCAACATTTACTGTCTGACCAGTTTTTTGCTGTGTCACTGCTTACTCCTTAAACAAAACATACGGTAAAAACAGAATGCAACACAGTGCATGTTTTACAGGATCTTTCTGATTTTCATACATGTAGCTTAGATTATTCCACAAAAGGTAGTACTCCTCCCCCTCAACGTGTGAATAGGTGACTCATACCTGGTTGCTGATTATTGGAACTATGTTAATTTTAAGTTTTGAGAAAACCAAAATTTTCTAAAACATTACAAACTGGAGGCGTGGAGTCTGAAAGATGTGGATGTTTATAGCGCCTGGCAGTAAAGGTTTAAGGAAAAGATGCCGTTGGTTGCATTATGGGAAATGAAGGATTGAGCATGTTGGAGCTTGATCCAAATAAGAGATTAAAGGTCTGTACATCATACCATGTTCTTTGCTGCATCACTTTTAACCATCCTGTTCTTAATATGTCTCTTGTGGGTGCCCTAACTTTATGGAAGAACAATATATTTCTTAAGAGTGCTTGTGTGCCAGCCCATAAACTGTTATGTGTTAAGGCACGTGGGGGAGTCCTGAAGATGCTTCTGGTAAATCTTTTGAATTCCCGGGACGGCAGCTGCATGTTTCCACAGGTTTAACTCTCTCATTTAATTTTTTTTTGTTTGTTTGTTTAAGGCTTCCCTGATTTTGTTGTAGACCCAAGCACAACTTATTTCTCTGTTTGTACTGCTGTAAACCCTGAGGTTAACTTCTGGTTATAATCTCTTCATTTCACATTTAAAGCACGTGATTGAAGGGTTTACACTGCTTTTCCTACATTTCTCCTCATATGGAAACTCTTCTTCATATGAGTACAAAATGTTCTTACATGTTCTGAGATGGAGGCCAACTAATAATTTAATACTGTGCTCCTGATGTCATGGAGAGATCCTTCACTTTGTGATGGTAAATCACCTGTATGCTTCCAGAAAGAACAATATCTTGCCTCAGTCTGCTGGGAGCTTAGATTCCTTGTAAGATGAGCATCTAAAGTAAATGACAAAATATAAGTGAACAGAATAACCATCTGAATGAATAATTCATGAGAACACAACAAACTCCATTACTCGTCGTAGGAGAAGATGTGGGAGATTAAAATGGGAATGTGATACTGTTGAAAATGTTCTTCTTTTCCCTAAGGATTGGAAATACAGTGTCTCTGTCATATGTATTGTAGTGTCAGTTCACAAACTCAGAGGAGATCTGTCAGGTTTAAAGTAAGTTTTTTAATTTCTAACTCCACTACAGTGTGCAGTGTACATTCATATAAGATTAAGAAGATGATGTTGTAAACAGAATTTCTGCTTTGGTACCAAAACTTTCTGCTGGTTAGCTGCCCATCAATGCCTGCTACAGACTGCTGGATGAAAATAAACTGCTTCATTCTACTTCCAGTTTCCTGAGGTTAATCCAAATTATTAATCACCAATAAATGACTTGTTGCAGATCTATTTCGAGGGTAAATGAGGCATGAGCCAATGGCTAGATATGGATGTGACACACCTGACCACTTGGTGGGGTTGTTAGTCCAGCTATTCTCTGGCAGGTGAAAGGGCAATATAGGGTTTTGGATGCACCTACCACACAGTAGTCGTCCCGTTTATGGACATAAAATTATTAAAGTTAATGTAGCTCAACTGCTATTAAAGTGAAAATGTGAATTTAATGTTACCAGCAGTGGGCTGCAGCCAACAAGCTGATTTTCCCTGTTGAGTTGTTTTGTTGCAGCAAATCCCCACACATGCAAGCCAAATGACATCAGTTCATGTATATTAGGCTCCTGCATCAAAGAAACAGCAGTGACATCCTCTCAGGAATAATTATTAACAGTGCTTGATACCATCTGTTTCACAAAAACAAGGTGAGAACGTCCAAAAAGGACACATGAATACATTTAATATCACAGTCATGGAGATTAGTCGTGATTAATGTGCGCTGACAGTAGATAATCATGTCAATATCCCTTTATTCATATTCAGATTTTGTACTGTTCCAGGCCATGGACAACAAAGTGACTAATCATAATAATGTCATAGGCAGACTTTAATAGATGCATTAGGATTGATATACCCCTGGGGTGAATGGGTTATTGCTCATAAAGCGGAATCATCTGCACTCGCAATTAAATCAGATGGCATTACAGGTTCATTTAAGAGACTTCTAGATAATGCAGGCATAGAGAAAATGGTCAAATACGTGGTAATTGTAACAAATTTAGGAGTTTGAGCAAGAATACGTTAAGGAGATTATCAGAGTGGTGGTCTGTGTCTGGAGCAGGAGTGGAATAAGAGTCCTGCAACTGTTACGACATTTCATCCATTTTAACTGGATTAGCTGTGATAGGAGTGAGGAGACTGATGCTGTCCAAGATGTTTTGCACAAAATCAAAACACTAATGTCAAACTCAGTTTACTGTACACTGAATGTTGTGCACTTAAAGACCTCTTTCACTCAGTATTGTTTTTTCTAATGTTTATGTCCCCTAAAATGTCTGACCTTGACTATACTGACTTGTATCTGTAAAAGTCACTATATTGTTGTTTTCGCATTTCTTCTCTGATGGGTAAGATCTCTGTACACTTTTCTAAAAACTGAGATCCAAACATACCTGGGGCAAGCTAGATTAGGTACATCACAACTTCAAAACAAATTTGAAATCTCCAGAACTGAGCAAACTTGTCTCAGAGTGGACAGAGGGATTGCATTAACATAACCACTGATGCTGTGTCAGTCACTGCTAACCTCTTGTCCTGTTCACTTTTGCCGTCAACTTTGTAAAAGCCAAAGGTCTTCCAAAAACTAGCTTTAATCCACTCGGTGCTGGTCGGATCTCACAGTCAGCCATGTTTCTTTCTTGTTTTTTTATGTGCTCCCCATAAACTGTTGGGGTGTCTAGCACACTGCTATTCCGTTTTCTGCCTGTTTCATTTAGTCTATTTTACATTATTTAAAATTTCAATTACCGACTCTTAGACATTGTTGAATCAATTTAGAATCAACCACACCGGAATCACGATGCATCTGAAAATCGATTACTTTAATCACCACTAATTTTGATATGTCTGATAGCAGCAAATTGTGGTGCACAACAGGCTCTTTATCTAAATCTGTCAGACTGAGGCTCAAATATTTATGACTAAATCTCTCCATGTTTCATCTAATGCTAACATTGGCCATCTTAATGTGCACCGCTCTTTTACTGGTAAACCTAGCGAAAGCAGCGGTAGCAGGCAGGGCGTGAAGTAAGTGACTCACAGATCCAGAGTTTTTTCAGGGAGAAATGTGCTTTCATTCCTTTTGTTCTTTGTTCCTTCTGTTCTTTTTTCAATTTGGTTACCTAGTGGGCTCAAACTGTCACTTGACACTGTTCACAAAAGGATAACTTTATTCTGTTGTTTATCCCAAATGTCCACAGGCTGCTTTCTTTGTTTTCTCAACAACTTGCTTAGAACAGGAAGAAAAGGAAGTGGGAGGTTTGGTCAGTGTGCTCGATCATTTTTGTTTGATATTTTGGTGCTCTGAAAAACTTTGGGCCAATTCATACTTTCTGCGTCCATGTGGCCACAAGGGTCTGCTCTGGTATGCATCACGCAGAAATCGTCATCCAACCCCCTCCACGAGGGTCCATGCGGACCCCTCTGCGAATATCCTCGTGCATCCCAGAATTCGGGACTGCACAGACTGTCCGCTTTGAAGGTACGTTGACTGCGCATGCTCTGTCACGTGTGTGAGTAGAGCAATGTTTTAACTTAACTAGTTCTACTGTGGATACACTGATTCACGGCAAAATTTAAACAAAGATTTCTCATTTCGTTTAACAACAACAATAACAAAAAAGAATATAATACATCCCACTCAGGTAAGCATATGCTCTCCATCATGTTTGCAGAATCTTTATTTCTTTTTCTCTCCTGATATCTCTGCCTGGATGACACAGATTTAGTTATAGCTGCAACATTATTTTAGTATGACTGGAACCGCTTTCCCAGTCTGCACAGGCGGGCGAGTACGTGGATGTTCGCAGATGCGCAATGTGGAAAGTATGTTCGACCTTTATACATATACAACCTTTAATAGTTATTCGACAACAGTAGAGTATTATTACTCAAAAAGAACAAGCAATGTATGCAGGCTTCATTTGCACAAGCGTATAGTTGTCCGTTTACATTTTTATAAAAAAAACTGTCAGAGGAGGTGCTCAGCATGCAAATATAATTTTGTATTTCTGAACTGTCCATCTACATTTTGTGAATTCTGGCAGAAACACAACATAGATGCATCTTTACTTTAACATACACTTACAAAGTGTGAACTCTTGTCTCAAGACACTCATTTTCTGCTGGGCCTTGGAAAACTTGGAGTGTGTGTGTGTCTATGTGAGAGAGAGAGAGAGAGAGCGCGGAGGTGACAGTCATAGAGGGTCACATGTAATATGTATTTGTATGTTGTGTTTGTGATAGGGAGAAGTAATGTTGAAACACAGTACTACCGGCACGTGTGTGTGATCTCCAGCTGCTGTTTCACGGCAGATTAAAGCCTCCTGTGGTCAATTTGCTCTCCCTAATGTCAGGTCCCCTCCAAAGACTGGAATCAACCGTAGCCTAGCAACCGTGGCCACAGCTAAGGGAAGCGCAGCCATGCATGCAAAATTCCACCTTTTTAGGTGTGTGTGTGTGTGTGTGCCTATATATTCTGTAGGAGGGTGTGACTCTTTGTCTGTAGTGCTGTGTGAGCAAATGCAAAGGTCTTAGTTCGCACCTCTTCGACCATGTGGATGTTTTATTATGTTTTAGAGAAAATGACCCCAAAAAAGGCCCTTTTCTCTCAATGTTCCCTTTTTGCACTGAACCCCCCACACCCTATATTCTTTGCTTTTTATTTCGACTCCCTTTACTCTTCCCTCCTTTCTATAATGTTGACATCCAGCATGGCCCTGCTGGGAAGCCAGCCAGAGCTGCTGAGAGGCTGGGCTCTGCGCTTTGTGGATGGGCAGCAGCATATGCTCTCTGGTCTTCATGGTTTGGATCTCTGCTTTTTGGGACTCAGTTTGTACCCTTAGCTTGAGTTATAGATTGGACTGCTGGGAAGCTTGAGGCAAAACAATGATACATATTCCCCAGAAAGCCCCGTGCATCAGGAATGAAAGCTAGAGACAGAGCAGGAGAGTGAGAGATTCAGCATCACAACCACAGACCAGCTGGTCACCCACTTAAATATAAAGCAGATGGGATGTCTTATTTCGAGCAGGATTTGTTCAAGACCTTGTACTGAAGACCTTTCTGTAAATCTTTAATTTATCATCAAGAAAAACCAGGAAAGAGAGGAAACTTACCAGGTATACAGACAAGGTTAGTGTGCTATAAGCAAAGCAAAGTAAGCTTAAAGTATTTTTTTATCAAACAAAGAAAGGGCTTAAAAAACTGTAGCGCATTGGCTCAAATTTCAAAACATTTCCAACAATAACTAGTTTTAGTGGGAGAGAAGCTAAAGCAACAAACAAAAAAGCCTTGTGCACATAAACAATATAAGACCATCTAAACATGATCACAGGTGTGTGTGTGTGTGTGTGTGTGTCTCTGAGAGGGAGAAAATAGCATGAGGAGTAAAAACGGGAAGAGAGAGAGTAGCAGGCAGAGAGACATGAGCCAGCAGCAGCCCTAGATTACATTAGCAAGGCATGAGGCAGCGAGAAGGTCAGTGAATCAGATACCGGTTCAATATAGCAGCACAACTTGCAGGGCAGGAGCTGAGCTGGTCTGCTATGCGAGCGGATTGCTGAGGAAGCCTTGTCTTTGCGAATGCGTTTAAGGAATTTGAACATGCTGAGAGAGGACAGAAGAGCTGACTCCCGAAAGTGGCAGCACCTCCATTTCATCTGAGAGGGAGGAGGAAATTTGATGTTCAGCAGATATATATTAACAATAGAGAGGAGCTATTTTTTAAAAGTCTGCTGTTTTTCCAATGTGTTTTACATAAACAAAGCATACCTGCATTCAGTTTGCAATCCTGTACGTGTACAATGCACATAGTAACATTCTGCTGATCTTGCAAGATGGTCACAGCTATCATGAAACAGCGATGAACAGCTCAAATATGATAGATTGCTGTCTCAGAGCAAAAGGAAACCTGCAGTAAATCCTGCACATTTTGTGCTGCGCTACAATTTGTGAAAATCAATTACGGCAACATCCACCCAAGAGCCATGCTGTGAATGAATCTAAATTTTGAGTGGCTATTAAGTCTCTCATAGATCATATTGACTTAGATATGGTCCCTCTAACTTTTAATGACCAGCACTTACAGTAGATGAGTAGTTCAGCACTCTTAGCCCATTATACTGTTAGTGGACACACAGTGCAATCAGGAGGGTCAGAGATTTTAGTGTGCTCCATTAGTGAAGTGCACTACTCAGTTGGATTCTAATTGACCTGCTGTAAAAGGAGTGGACAAGCCAGACCTCTCCCAGTGGAAAGTTAGAACCACTCACGGTCCAAACTGCCAGGAGGGAAAAAACTAAATCACACCTACAGTCGTCTTTGCTCATATAGATGTTCAAATTCAGAAGCACATAAACTTGATTTGTCTGGAAAAAAGATAAGATCGGACGAAATGTAAAAAGATGCTTGCAGGAATTGTAGTTGCATATGAAAGATTTAAAAACTGAATAAACAGAAGGAAACTATTGTAAAACATGAATGTTATTTTGCTGTGCTCATCTAATCTTCCCTGAGCATAATCTTATCAAGAGGAGTTCATATGTGTAAATGTGTGAAAGCAGTCAACTGTCCACTCCGCTTGCCAGGGCCTGGATTTCACGTTCAGCTTTAAAAAGAGATGGTTTACAGTTGGTTTGGTTTACAGTTGAAGTGAAACAAAACTTTGTGTATCTCTTGTGTCTCCCAGAGTGTCTTGCAGTATGGCATCCTGTTTTGCGCTCATCTTCAACTCAAACCTGAAAGTCCTTTCTTCTTTTTCCCCTCTGTCCGTGGTGAAGTTTACTGGTGACGTAGTAGTTAGAGCCAAAGCACAACAAAGCCCCCTATTGTATTATCATTAAGACGCTCTTTTCACACAACATCAAAAAACACAAAACAACCATCATAAGAAAAGGTCTAATTCATTAAATGTTGGTAAATATCTAAGTAAATATGCACATGAAAAAGCTTGGTATTGTAAAACTTGCCCCATATTCATAAACGGTGCATAAAATTCGGATTTGAACGTAGGCTTGTGTTTCTCTTCATTAAAGCCAACCAATGGTAAATTGACAGCACACTCCTGCTAGTCAGCAATTAGCATACATCCCTGCCCATGAATAGCTAATGAGCACCATATAAGGAGGCGATAAATAGTATGACCAGGTGTGTCCTGTCTACGAAAAGATCAGAGCTACTAAGAAATTTATTTATGCCAAATACACATTAATTTCTTTCTTTGTACAGTTTACACACAGACTAGTTCTGCTCACATTTTATAAATAAGACAAAAAGTATATAATAGGTTAATTTAAAGGCTAAGAAAGATTTTTTTCTTTGCAGAAACTGTAAGAACAAAGAAACAAATAGAGAATGTATGCAAAATAAAAATGTACCAAAAATTAACCAGCTCCCAAAAGATGACGTTCGGAAAACCATTTACAGAACCTAAAACATAACTAATTTTTGCAATAAAAATGCCTTAATGAAGAATAATGCTTTATGCTCCTTTCAATTACACTTAATGGCATTTGAGAATTTTGTCTTATTTAGACGAAACTTTCCTAAAGAGGTAGGCACCAGACAGAAGTTAGGATTGTTCCTCTATCTTGTAGATTTAATCTGTATGAATTTATTTACTTCTTCAACAAGCACATGAACTTTATTAATGGCTAAACTGCTGCTAAAGGACTGCATGTTGCTTTTTCGTGTTAAAGAGTGAGAAGCACAAGCTGTAAGTAACATTTTATGTTGTGTCCTTGCTGTATTTATTTTGTGTCAGTAAAGGGGCTATGAGTATACAGCAGAGTGCGGAGGCGCACACGAGGGAAGAGGGAGGAGTAATTAACTGACATAGACCATTTTCATGAATGCAGAAAGTACAAAGAAGAGAAAGGGCACGAGTCACAGTTTTCTGAAGATCTACAGACTTTACTGTTCAGTCAGTCGTGTTTAGCTGCTCTGTAGAAATCCAAAATCAAAATGAAAGACCTGAAAATTAGTATAATAGCTCTCCTTTTACTTACAAAGCAAACTTGACCATTTTTCACCTTCCTCTGTTCTAAGTACCATTAACATCCTCTGGCAGCAGAAATCTCTAAACCTCAGCAAATGAAATCAAAACGATATCTCAAGGGTCCTTTTGTGTTATTTGGGTACACTGACCTTCTGCCAGAGTTCACTTGATCAGCTTCAGCACGCCTCTGCAGATTATAAAGTGTGTGGACCTTTAAATCTCTTGGGAGGCTGATGCTCATCAAACTATTCAGCGAGCACTCATGCCCTGCAGATTGGAGCGCTGTGACCACTCCAATTGCTTTTGTGTTTAGTCACATCTTTTTTCTCCTTTAAGCAGAGCAGTGGGGCCTAAACCTTGCAAGGAAAAAGCACCCTACCCCAATTTTCTGCTTGTTGAGAGCAGAGTAAAGGAGAACCACAGACGTTTTTTCTCCCACTTTGCAGAAAGCTTCAGTCTTCAATGTTGGGCACTTCACAGTACATTAAAGTTCATAAATGTTTATGGATTGATCTTCATTTCAGTTCTGATAACAATTTACACGCCATGTTTACCACGTTATGAAGTCTTTTCAAACAGTTGTAGTTTTAAAAGTATGCAGATAAAGTTGGACTCTGATTACATTTAGACATTTAGAATCCAGTTGCACCCCACACACACAAGGAAAAAAATCACATATACATTCTAAAATCACAAACACACGACAAGATTAGAAAATAGCGCCACATACCACGCAACACAACAAAGCTACACAAAAATGCAAGTCTGTCAACCTCTAAAACACTCCTACTTTCTCTAACTCACCCACACAAACACAAACACAACCAAGTATGAGCATTTCCTTTTAAGATCAATGTCATTGCTCATTTTCATCATCCATTTTCATGTATTTGTTGTTTAAGAGCTATGCCAGGACTTTCAGACATCTGGAAGCACTTCACACATGAAAACTGACAGAATACCTGCGTTCATTTGCTC
>MDSQ01000177.1_pt1 | contig 12943 bp, 6 predicted proteins | sample 1008251 | NCBI WGS metagenome assembly MDSQ01 (sample SAMN05526597, study PRJNA338239) | gut metagenome | isolation source: Hindgut content | host: Naso unicornis | place: Saudi Arabia: Red Sea | collected 2016-05
GATGCTGCCTTCGCCCTTTTTTTTTTTTTTAACATTTAAAGATTCTTATTGTCAAAGTATAAGCTCTCCACTATTGTGGTTTCAAGGCAGAGTCTGTGATCCTTTATGTCACAGACTCACTCCACACAGAACAGCTTTTCAAGTCCTTCCTCAGTCCTTCTTGTCTTTCTTTTCTCTCCACCATGAGTCCTCTTGATGTTCCTTGCCCTTGCTAGTCTGGAAAGCTATACACAGAGGTGTTTACCTCTGACTACCTGTTAGATACTGAGAGCATTCAGAGTGGGAAAACAGCTACAAACAGGACTGGATGACATACAGGTTAGCACTAGCGTTGAATAGGCTCCCTAGCATGTTGAAACGAGGCAGTGACACAGGGTTTCTTCCTCCAGTCCTTTGGGGGGACATGCCTGGTTCCAGTTTGTCTACTGCAGGGCAGGAGACAATAAAAAGCGGATTTCTTTTCCACAAAAAAATCTTAAAAGCAATCTAATTGGACTGTTGGCAGACTTGAAGTGACACATGAGAAGCGTCAGAGCAAAAGAGTTCAGACAGTTTAAAAGGAACACCTCGTCGCGGGGGTGCACTGGACATACAGCAGTAATGCATTGGAGATATCTGCCTGTCTGAGCTAGCTAGCATGTATCCGACCTTTTATCAAATAAGACTTTTTAAAAGCTTGAGGCATGGACAAGATCTACCTTGCCTTAAACTCCTGATGAATGCATCCACACCACTGGCTCTCGGTTGTTGTTTGTATCACAGTCAAAACACTAGAGCTGCCACAGGAGCTGCAACCCCACACCAGGTAATTATCCAGCCTTGGCCTTGACTTCTGTCTCCCCTCATGCTGTCTGTGGATGAAGTGACCTTCTCACCTTGAGAAGACTTTAGATTCCCATTCTGTCTTTTAAAAAAAATTCTTGTTGTTATGGAACAGACCCTTTCATCCCCCGCTTTCTTGAATCCTTATTAAATCTTTCTAAGAAGTAATTTCCCATACTGCTGTTTTTGTGGCCGCATGCTGATCATTTGGGAATAAACCTACTTGCCTTTTATCACAGTAGGCCTTTGATATTAAGACATTATGTCAGGGAAAATAAGATCAATAGTGTCATCTAAGGTGATTTAGTTTTCCATGATGCACTCTACTCAGTATTATTATATAGCGTGCAGCTCTGTTGTATCAGATGGTTATTTAATGTCTGCAAATATGGTTTCACGTGCGCTTCATGCATCCGACTGGACACAATTTTAGCAATCACATGAGATAAGTCTCCACAGTCACAGCTTGCACAAATAGATTAGTTTAAATTACATGAAGTACTCCGTGCCCAGGAGCAAAGAGTCTGTTCCGTTTCCTTCTTACTGAGGGTGATGGTTCATTTTTTTTTCCATTTTTTATCTAAATGTAAATGCAGTGTTGAGAATGAACATCAAGCAGGTGAGGGTCGGTGTGTTTTGTCACATATTGATATCAGTGATCAATACAGTCCATATGAATGGAAATCTAAGAAAAGACATGCAGTGTTTTTACGTGGCCCTTAAGACCAAGAGCAGGACAATCCAGGTGAGCAAATACTGAAAAAACTATGAGTGGTTTCCGTAACAACACAAGCAGGTCGAGGAAAACTCACAATCTACTTATTTGCTGTCCAAACTTTCCTTTGTGCTCACGTCAGCTCTGAGCCGCTTCAGTTGCTGGATCTTTATAGATGCTCAGCCGACACCTGGAATCACAAACTAGGCAAAAAAGAAAGGAAGCAGAGAAAAGGGAATCTGATGAAGCATGGTGATAAACCGCGGGTGACAGATCATCTCTTGCCTAATGTGTCTCCCGCCCTCCTCTCCTCTCCAGACAGGGTTGGGCCAAACAGCAGGTGGTGCAGAAGAGAAGCCCGGACATGGGATTTACAAATCTCTGTGTCTCTGACTTCTGCACCGGACAGGCATGGAGGAGCATCAAATCCCAAATTTTAAAAAGTAAGTGCTGCTTTTGATTCCCACAGTTTTGCTATTATTTGTATGTATTTAATAGTGCTTTATGTGTTTTATGGCAATTTCAAATAGTGTCTTAAAAAAGGGTAGTTTTCAGGAAAATATAAATTATATATTATACTGCATGTATTTGTGTTTTTGTGATTTTACTAGTAATATGGTCTCTGTTAAATTTTAGTGTTATGGGGCATTCCCGCATGTCTTTTGAATCCGGTTGCATAATGAGTCATGTATTATGTCATCCACTTGCTCTTCACCTTGCTCGCTACATGTCTGGAGTGGATGATTGTGTTTCTTACAGAGCACTTTTTATATAATCTCGGGTAGAAAATACGCATATTTATGTTTCCTATCCTGCCATTAAAGAAGAATGACGTAAGAATCAGAGTAAACTAAAGGTTTCCGTAACAAGATCCTTTATTTTTTCAAGTATAAGAATATTTAGCTATAAATTAGATGAAACAATATGACTTTGGGAGCTTAGATGAGTAATAAAGCTTGTTCAGGTCCTTACTTTTATCCCTTCTTGTACTATTGTGGGTTCTTGATTATTGTTATTTTTAATGCAGTCTTTGTTTAAAAGCAATTATTGAAAAACTACAGCAGTAATTCTTAAAGACTCTGTTAGATTTAACCTGTATGCGTGCTGTATATGTGCTGAATAATTGCTGTGTAGACCACTGTCAGTAAGAATGCATTAATATTGAAGAAGGTTTCCTCTGGTGGAAATCAAACCCTAAGGGCTGTAAACGTTTGCTAAAGGTCATGTTTGCCAAACAGAATAAGGTCTTTCCATCAGCATGGAAAGTCTGAAATTTTGGGCCTGAAAATCTTTACCAAAGGAAGAGGATTGTTCGTGATATAAAAGCTTGCAGTGAATGTAAAACTTTTTTGACTTGTTATATACATTCAAAACTAAGTGTTTTGTGTGTCTCGACTGCAGACACGGGTTCACACGGGTTTGTTAAATGTTAATGACAAATATGTTTTCTTCTTGGCAATTAATAGTCAACGAGTCTGGACAAACGAGTGAGTTCTGATTGGCTGAGGATTTCTAAGGAGAATTTCAATGCATCTGTTTAAGTCTGAAGCTTGAATGTTAATGTGCTTGTGAAGTTGTCTGCCCACCATTTTTTACCCTTTCTTATCAAACAAGGATAGACTTTCACACTGATTTGAAGATTTTTATTTTTTTCAAGGGGTACAACAGTTGTCATTTACCTCTGTGTTATTCTCATTTAGGTTCTAGCAAGACTGCTGCTTTTTCAAGTGTGTGCAGCTAATTCTCTCTCTCATGTTCTGACTTTTTTCCTTCTCTGCTCTGCACAGCTCAGGTGTCACAGCAATAGCGTCTCCCGACGAGGCTGGCTGAATAAAGATGCGTTTGGACTTGGAGAGACAAAGCAGCACTCAAATCAAATGACTCAAAAGAGGAGGAAGAATCCCACTCTCTAATCTCAGGAGCCCAGTTTGGACAATCTGGACGATGTGAGTCAGAAGATTGCAAAGGCCAAAGAGGATTTTAAGACATGGAGGTGCTTCTCTTTTGTGTCTGGAATCTATTGGTAGATGATGGCTGATGTCAAGATGGGGTCAGACAAACTGTAACCACTGTGTTCCCACGCACCTGAATCGCATCAGCATGCCAGCAAAGTGTAGATGATTCCCCCTTTCAACAGGCGTAACTGGGAACAAAAAGGGTCAAAAGATGTAGCAGCTACAGGTGACTTACATGTGACCTATGATTCAAGACAGTCCAACCACAGTCAGTATGGAAGTGCAGACAACCTCTCTGTTCTGGATATATGTTAACAGTACAGAACAGGTCAACACATCATATGAATACAACACAACATATTTGAGTGAAGACTCAGACAAATACGGTGCCTATGTTATAGGTCTCTTCCTGTCCTGTCTGTACACCATCGTCCTTTTTCCTATTGGATTTATTGGAAACATCTTAATCCTGGTGGTGAACCTGAACCACAGAGAGAAGATGACCATCCCTGACCTTTACTTTATTAACCTGGCTGTAGCTGACCTCATCCTGGTGGCAGATTCCCTCATCGAGGTCTTCAATCTGAATGAGAAGTATTATGACTACGCCGTCATCTGCACTTTCATGTCCCTTTTCCTGCAGGTCAACATGTACAGCAGCATCTTTTTCCTCACATGGATGAGCTTTGACCGATACATTGCTTTGGCTAGCTCCATGAGCAGCAGCCCGCTGAGGACTATGCAGCACGCCAAGCTCAGCTGTGGCCTCATCTGGATGGCCTCCATCCTGGCCACCCTTCTCCCCTTTACCATTGTGCAGACCCAGCACAGGGGTGAGGTGCACTTCTGCTTTGCCAACGTCGTTGAAATTCAGTGGCTGGAGGTAACCATTGGCTTTTTGGTGCCCTTCTCCATCATTGGTCTATGCTATTCTCTGATTGGGCGAATCCTCATGAGGGCCCAGAAGCACAGAGGACTGTGGCCACGGCGGCAGAAGGCCCTGCGCATGATTGTAGTGGTGGTTCTGGTGTTCTTCATCTGCTGGCTGCCAGAGAACGTCTTTATCAGCATCCAGCTGCTGCAGGGCACAGCTGACCCATCACAGAGGACTGCTACCACTCTGTGGCATGACTACCCGCTCACAGGCCACATTGTTAACCTGGCAGCTTTCTCCAACAGCTGCCTCAACCCCATTATCTACAGCTTTCTTGGAGAGACTTTCAGGGATAAGCTACGTCTCTTTATTAAGCAGAAGGCCAGCTGGTCAGTAGTGAACCGCTTCTGTCACCACGGCCTTGATTTACGCCTCCCTGTCAGGAGCGAAGTGTCGGAGGTGTGACTTTAAGAAGAGGGACAGGTGTTATGTAACTGTATGCACAAAATATGCTAAAAAAAAATCTTCATATCAAAGTGATATATCACCTAGTGTGAAATATGACCTCAACTTCTGTTATTTAGCTTTGTGTCATAGTTGTATCGGTGTCAGTGTTAATCTGCTCACCTTCTGAACAAAACCACAGAAGCACGAAGAATGTGCACGCAAAGAAGGAGGGAAGTGACTCAATGTGTGCATTCTAAAGTAACAATGCACATACAGTACTTAAAGCTATTTTTCATGTTTATCTGCACTTGACTTGTTTTCTTTAAGTGTATCTGGTGTCTTATTTCTTACAAAAAAATTTATCTAGATGGCAAGGCAAGCAACAATTGAAATTTTCTGTTGACGCACAGCCAGCTGGGAAGACAACTAAATGGATACATGAGTCTCAGAGGAGAGCTGCTTTTCATGCAAGATGGACAATCATGAAGCATTTTACACTGCAAATCTTCCAGAGTGTTTTCTGGGCATGTTGGACAACCTTTAGGAACAGCCAAGGCTGTGATACAGCTAAAGCAGCATGCATAGAGGCAATACGTCATCATATTAAATCAAATCAGGCTGCAAGAGAAAGGTCATTCCAGTTAAAACCCTGATAGGCTATCACCTGTGTGATGTATGGAGGAAAAAATGCATTTATAAAGCAATTACCACATAGCCACAATCCACATCAGCACTTAAGTGACAAGCAGTGACAAAATGACTGCTGTCATCTGTCAAGCAGCAAGGCAACATTAAATGTACGGCACAACATGTTGCAGTGACATGCTGTTCACTGTCCCTGTACTGTACCCCCAGTTTAATGCATTTCAGCGAACGTTTTTCCATTGAAAGACAACGTCCACATGTTCTGCTACACATTTATTGGACAAAGCGAGAAAAATGCTCATAAATTTTGTTTTATTTTTTAAAAATAAAGAAAACATCCTGCTTTTCCAGGAATACAAAAGTGAATAAGTTGATGATTTTTTTTTATAACAATAAGCAGTTCAATCAGTAAAACTTTATATTTTTAAATCCCAGCTAATTAGACGTCTTCACGTAGGCCCATAAGATGAAATAAATAAATCTGAATGTGGCTTCAACCTTTAGGTTTTGGTCACAATCATGCCATCCAAAAAATTACAATTTTACATAAACTTTTTGTGAACCTCATGTCTTAGCTTACGTATTGTGGTTAATGTAGTAATCAGTGTGTGCAGTTTTCAAAGGCGACTGAGTTATTGCCCCACTTGTCAGTTCCTGTTAGCATGAAGACCAAAGAGGCAGGTGTTGTTTTTCCAGCAAGGGTTGAGACTGGGTAAACACATTATTTAATGTTGGCTACTTGAAGCTGCTTCAGTCTTTTGCTCTTACCTATCTTTAAAATAAATCATTCGGATTTAAACATCAATGGTCAACTGTTGATGTCAATAATGGGTCTGTGACACACTATTTTCATTTTAAATCATCCTTTATCTGCACGATTTTGTCTGTGAACTGATTCGACTTATTTATTTCACTCAGTAAATACAAATACTAAAATCAAACACAGACTCATTATGACCCCAAAGGTAATCACTAGCCATGTGGATATCATCACGTACAATTTTCATCAAATGCTTTTAAACAATAAAAAAGATATTAATCCAGCTCAATGAAAATGCAGATTACCTGGATACACAAGTGCAGTTTAGAAATTTGAAATCGTATCTCATCATAGACTCAATAGCAGAGGTTTTAAAAAAACCTGCCATAAAGTTTTACAGCCTCTAATTGTTTGTTGATCTTTCAGGGCAAACATTATAAATTCTTTCTCTGTAGTCCTATATCTAATATCTAATTCAGTAGTTCTTACAGTTATCTGTACTACATTAAATACAACAGGGTTTACAGAATTCTCTGGTGTTGACATTTTTGCAAAAACAAACACTGCGTGCCCAACAGGTGCAAAGACGTGGATGTGTTATGTAGCAACGGCAGGTGTGTGCAGGCAATTCCATCATGCCTGGACTGAGGATTGCACATCAGTATATAAAATCTGTGTATTGCCAGCCTGCGGTGGGCCTGAGCTGTGTTTGTACATGAGGAAGGCAGTGATAATGGCGTGACTGGGAAAAACAGGAGTCCAAACCACAAACTGTTATTCCAGCTGTAACAGTCCCAGCAGCCTGGGAAAGCAGCACTGAGGACTTTTTTAAGTGACTGTTTGTTAGAGGTCTGCAAAAATGCACAACTCAGTACATGACACTTTAGATGTTCTTGCACAATGTTTCCATTACACTGTTTTATGTCCTGAATCCAAACTGTGCAAAAAAGCGTTTAGCATTTTTAATATTAACCTTGACAAAGAGAGGGTTTATGTCAAGCTTACACAGTACATTTGTATTATGAATGTTGATTTACAGTTTATAGTTTATTCTGTAAAAAGCACCAGGTTCTATCAGAGCCACAGAGGGGCACAAATATAGGACAACAGGCAAGAAATAATGCAATAAGAGCTGTCAAGTCTCTTGATATAAACAAGCAACACCTTGACACCAGAGCCAAGACCCTCCAAGTCTGTCACTGTGTGAGAGGCAAGGAATCATCTTTACATCACACATACAAACACAAACACTGTAGATGCTGTGAGAAGAGGTTGATAGTGGACTGTGTGTACAGCTGAGACTACTGAGCGAGGTTAAAGGTTTGTGGTGACTGACGTCACAGAAAGGATAAAGGGTGTGACTTCTCCCCCTGCTTACACCCAATACTTCCTCCGGATGATGCTGGATTAAACAATGAGTTTGTGAGCAAAAAAACTTATTTGGAATTATTTTTTAATAAATAATATTGGGTAGAATAATATTTTCATGCTGCAAAATGATGAAGATAATTGAATCCAGAGATCCTGGATCTTTTTATTAATTGAATTGGAAGAGAGTTTTTAGCAAAAATCATTAAAACACATAGTTTTGCAGGCATATGGGCACTTTTTCCTTTACTGTAGCCGCCACCACTGCTGCTATTGTCCCAAGACTCAAAACGCAGATACACACACACTTTACCACCTTTATTAGTTGCAAATCAACAAAAGTCCTGTAAGAGATGCAGTGATAATTTTAGAGGCTATCATTACAGTTGGTGTTGTGTTGTATTGCAAGATGTTTCTAATATTTTGTCCCCATCATGCTTGTTAATGAGGCTGGACAAAACAGAAATCTCTCAATATGGTAACAATCAAGTCCAAGCTGAACCAGCACCTTACTCAGATCACAAAAACAGCATAAAATTACAACAAATTCAATTAAATTCCAAGTGTCGTATTGGATTATATTGGAATGGATGGATGTACCTAATCAATTGGTACCTAAATGTACATTTGTTCAATTCAACTTCCAATTCTTTATCAACCGACACCAAATTTTAGCCTTTGATGACACCACAGTTAAGAGTAGGCATTGTCTGAATGTACAAAAATAAATTAATGGTTTCTGGGTTTTGGAATTTGACAGTCTGCACTCTGCTTGAGCTGCTTCCAAGCAAAATAGTCCATAATTCTAGATAAATTTGAGCCCCCTTAAAATGTTCAGTATTTCTTACGTAAGAAAGGTACTGGACATTGTCAGACTGTAAGCTGAGAGGGGGCTGGGCATATCAGAGTAATTACAACTGGATAGTCCAGGGTTTATACATAATTACACGGCAGTGCACTCGGTGGACCTCAGCTGAATAATGGATAAGTCGTATAATTGCATTTGTAAATTAAAATCTCTTACAGGAAAAAAGAGCTGAAAAGAACAGATTAGCTTTCCAGATACAGAAGGAAAGAGAAAGGAATGGAGTTTGACTTGCCTCAGTGATGATGAGCCAACTCATATAGAGTGATTTTAATCAATGAAATGTGTATATAGGCAATTGATTTGAAAAAAAAATGTGATTGATTGCACCATTAAAAAAAATCTTAAAACAAAAAATTTCTAAATTCACACAGAAGATAGATGAAAGTATGAGCTCATGATTATATTTTATTCAGTTTTTTCCAAATAGATCACTCATACAAAGAAATCACTACGAATTTTATTTTATTTTTTAAAAAAATAGAAAAATAAATATAAAACTTTCATAAAATCAGTTTGGCCTATTGTTATATTTAGCCCACACCTGTATGTAAAATGCAGTAGGCCCTATAGATTGCTGGCCTGATGGATGCATACGATAAAAGCAAAAAGAGTAAGCCATGGCACAGTGGGCTATTCTGAGCAACAAGTGACTGAAAGCAACATGACTGAGAGATACACACGGAGAAAACGTGAGGCTTTTCACATCACCCCCAACACACACACACACACACACACACACACACACACTTTTATTAGAGCTGTGAAGTGAGGTGTTTGAATCTAAATGTTAAGCAAAGCTATCCAGAAAGAAAATTCTCACACTGATGATTTAGAAACCTGATAATAATACAAAATGCAGAATCTGTAAAATTGAATTTGAGGAATTCCTACGAGGAAAAACGAAACTCTCCTTCTTCATTTGGCTTTGGTGTTTTTTAAGCTTCTGGTACTGTGTTTTGAATTCATGTAGGCCTGGTGACTTAACTTTTAGTTGACTGACTAACTAGGGCAAGGTAACTTATTAAAAAGTTTTGCTGTCGTTGCCTTTTGGGGGGGGGCAACGGTGCAGATTCATAGCGTCAATCGTCTTCAAAAGCATGATGATAACTGACAATTGTCTTGTCTCTTTTCGTGGCTCAGTGAAAAGTGTGATGGTAATGGGCTATTTTTAAAATCCTTTGCTAAACCCCTGCAGAGGAAGCCGCCCCTGGAAGAATCCGTCTAAAAATACAGGTGTATCTTTCAGGATCTTTTAAATAAAGGAAGCAATTTCATCATTGTCATGATAATGGCGGAATTTACCTTACTTTATCCTCAATGTAAAACTGCAGCGCCCCCTCCTCATCACGGCTCGCAGTGCGCCGGCGTGCAGGCGGACGTGCATGCACGCGAGCAACAGATCCCGGCGCATGCGCAGTTCTTTGTTTTGACTGAAAATGCCGTCGGTTTCGAAAACGGCGGCCAATGCGTCCCCTCAAACCGAGAAACCTACCCACTATACGTGAGTAAAGCTGCTGCAAAGAAACAACTAAATCGCTCGTTTCCGAAAATGCTATTTGCACGTGCACCTGTGTTCGTTTGCATTTCTTGCATTCCTCAACTCTTCTGTGTGTGTTGAAAACATGGTGCTTTTCCTGGCTTTGTGACTACCTAACGTTACATAGCAAACAGCGAGTGCACGCTAACGACATCAACGCTAATGTTGGAAACGCGGACATCTTATTTCGTTTACTTGAGAAGCTTATCGTTGACGGAATCGTGTACAGTTGTTTTACAGAGTTGAAGAATTGTTTTTAAATATTCGTTGAACGTTAAATCGTCAACTCGGTGTGCTAAATGATTAGCCAGGAACTCGCTAACCAGTCTGCTTGTAAATAGCTCGGCCTTATTTTGAGTTCCCCCTTGCTACGCACATTTATAGACGTACGCTCAGGGTCTTTTAGCAAATGCTACGTCAAAATACTTACGTAGTGTGCTCTCTGAATAGTTAGCTAACGTGAGTGACCTAAAATTTACAGCGTTAGTATGCTACACTGCTAGCACCGTAGCGCCAAACCTCACTTTCTCTGAACTTTTTCGTCGCCTCCGACGTATTTTTTAGACAACAGTCATTTCATAACACGGCTCCTGATACTTGTGTTTGTTTTTCTTGTTGTTTCAGATACTTGAAGGAGTTCAGGACAGAGCAGTGCCCGTTGTTCCTCCAGCACAAGTGTACGCAGCACAGACCCTTTTCTTGCTTTAATTGGCATTTTCTAAACCAGCGGCGAAGGCGACCCATAAGAAGAAGAGACGGAACCTTTAACTACAGTCCGGACGTTTACTGCACGAAATACGACGAGACCACAGGCATCTGCCCAGATGGAGATGAGTAAGTTCCTTTTTCAGTCGCTCCTTTTCTTCAGATTTATTGAAATGTCAGTTCGTCAAGATGCAGCTGGTGATAACTGTCTGAGGTTTTGTTGACATGTCGGAGTAAGGATCATTGCATCTTTATGAAATTAATCAGTACTTGGATTAAACCCAAACCACAAACGTGTTGAATGCAGTTCATCAGGACATTTCATCAGTGGTAGATAAGTGTTTATATTTTCCTTAGGGCTGAACTTAAATACCCTCTATTTGGGGTGTGGCTTTAAAATAGGATCTATGTACATATAAAGCTGTTTCCTATGTTACAGTAGTACTTACTGCTTCATGTAGTGAGAAAACTTAATATTCAGACCAAGGAGGAACCATCTTGTAGTTGGCGATTCTGTAGTGATTTTTGCCGGGTCTCTTATTATGTTTTCTCATTTGAGAGACATTCAAAAGAGACTGAAACTTTTTCTTAACTCCATCAGCTTACTCTTGCTATAGGCTAAGCAAGCTCTGTTTATAACGTCATGTGTGCACATCAGCTCAGTTCTGCCTGCATTGAGGCTGTTGAATGCCAGACTGGTTAATAAAAGCCAATCTGCAGGAGCTTTTTAATTATAAATGACTGCCAAGAAAGGACTGGCTTTTGTATTAAAAAATGTACAACACTGAGTAGAGGCTCTAAAGATATGGAAAACTGCTTATTCTTTGCACAGGCGATTAGTGCAATATGAGAATTATGATTCTGTTGTTTTGCAATGTAGTTTTTTTATACAGAAAAGTTAAATGGTGAACAATACTTATCTTTGATTTCAGCAATCTTAAACATGTGATCTTACTGATGCAAATTGCAAGGGACACTTTGTTGCCCTTTGTTGCTGCTGTATACATTCTTTGTTCCAAATTCAACATTTATTTTTGAGCTGGCATGACTGCACCTCTTTGTCTGTGAGATAAAGCAGCTTGACAGGTCGCGCCTGGGTGTCCTCCAGCATTACATTAACTGGTGCTGCTGTTAATGTGAGCTAATGGCAACACGTGATCTGATGCATCAGCATCTTCCTCCCTAGCTTCGTATTTTCAAAAAATGCCAGTTCCCTGCACTGCCCCTATAATAAAATACAAAGTTTGATTTTCTTGTATTTGACCATATTGTCTTAATAAATTTGCACATAGCAAAATTTATTCACTAGATAACTAGATACTAGATATGTGACTGGAATTTCAAAATGGCACAACATTTAATTGAGCCCCACACAGAAATAAAAGAGGTAAGGTTATTGAACTAATGTGAAATGAACGACTCCAGTCCTTTCAATTCCTCCTCTGCCAATGGCAGCTATTTTTGTATGACCTTATGTGTTGCTATAGCAACTGTTGCTGCTCAAGAAAGGAAAAATTGGTTTATTCAAGAGGCTTGTTGGTCATACATTTCTTGAGGCATTGCTGGTGTGTCAGCCTGATATAAAAATGTGTGCAGCTGTAATTATTCCCTCACACAGTTTGTAACCCTTGTGCATTTATAATCAGTTGTTACTTTTTTAAATATCAGTGCCATGCTTGCTTGTTTAATGCTTTAAACATTATGTTGCATGAAACAGCAACTTGTATAGACTCTGACCTCAGAATTTCATCTTGAGCTTTCACCAGACTATGCTGTTTAAAACATATCAGTGTCACGTTTTACGTTTACTGAGACAGGTTTGAGGTTTTGGCTGCACTTTTTGTGCATCATGGCTGGGACATGTAAAAAAAAACTGTGATCTCAATAACATTTTACATATTTCTGTTTGTCACTATATATAAATTAATAATTTTGCCGGTTTGAAGAGTATCTGGATTCATAAGTTAAATTTAAGAGTATAAATTGTTAACATGACATAGAATAACTAAATCTAAGCACTTCATTGTGTAAACATGTTATGGTGTCTGAAGATGTCGCATTTCTAAAACTTAAGGCACAATCTTAATTTAGTAAAATAAAAGGATTTAAATAGAACACAATAAAACAGTTCTGCAACAGCAACTTATAAATAAAATGTAGGAAAATCTCATTCCTTACATATAATTTTTTTTTTACTGGTGGGCCTTTTCGCTGTAAAATATTGCAAAATATAGACAATTTGCTCAC
>MDSQ01000178.1_pt1 | contig 12929 bp, 16 predicted proteins | sample 1008251 | NCBI WGS metagenome assembly MDSQ01 (sample SAMN05526597, study PRJNA338239) | gut metagenome | isolation source: Hindgut content | host: Naso unicornis | place: Saudi Arabia: Red Sea | collected 2016-05
AAAAAAAAAAAAAAAATCTTTTCAATAATGATAATAATTAAAAAAAAAACAGCCAGCATATTTACAGGACAATAATATTTTCTATGAATCTGGCTTGCCTAAATTCGCAGTGAAACTTAACTTATTACAATTTTCTCAGTAACCACTTTAAGTAATTGTCATTTTTCAAAGCTTCTGTGCATTGCTCAGCCCATCTAAGGCACCATCTATTCAGTAGGGGAGTCCAGAACAAACAAACTGTACATGAACATACAAATCAAACAAGCTAATCCGTAGGTAGCAAATAACTTAATTTACATACAACCAGTTGGTAAGTGACCAAAGCTGAACTTTACAAAAACATTCATGACTTCAGATCATTTTTGTTTTTGTCAAACAGCCTTAAAGGGTTAGTTCTGGTTATCTGAAGTGGGCTTGTATGAGACACTTATTGATAGTGTATTAGCCACAGTAGATGCACAGTTAGCAGACCCCCAGTTTGGAGAAGCAGAGAGGAACACCAGCACAGAAGCTAAGCAATGTACTGCTGTGGACAGGGTCAGCCTATAAAGGCCCACCTAAAATAAATCAATATTAGTTTGTGCACAACAACACAAGTATTTAAAATATTTTCACCACTTTACCTTGCCATTATATAAGCCAAATATCCCTCTCTCTCGCTCAACCAGACTCCTTTTGCAAAATCACTAATTTTATCTCACAGGACAAAGGAGGTGCTGTTCTACCACTGCCTCGATCTGTTAATTTGTCTTATTATGTGACGTTGGTAAATCTGAACTGATCTTTTAAAACACAAAGTCACACAAAAACACAAACAGACTAATTGATCAAGGCAGCAGTAGTCCAATAACTCCTGTGTTCTGCAAGGTAAAATGACTAATTTTGTCAATGGAGTTTGGTTGGAAAGGAAAGTTCTGAAATAGACTAAAAAGAAAATTTTACCTCACTTCAAATTATCTGAACTATCCCTTTAAGAGGTGAAGAAGGAAAAAAGATCACTTTTTAACTACCAAATAAGAAACAAGAACAAGAAACAAGATGACAGCAGCGACAGATGTGTGCATGCAGCCAGACACAGATGTGCTGTAAATGTGCTGTTTATTTATAAGTGCAATGAGAAAAAAATGAAAAGTTACTTAGAAAGCTCACGGTTTGAGGTGAGGACTGCTCTTTGAATGTGGGCTGCAGTGGCAGATGTGTGACTGCTGGGTGGGTGCGACGATGAGAGTGAGAGCGACATTAAAGTGGTTTATTCTCAGACATCTAAACCTTCAACCAAAGCCCTGGCATGGGAAAGTGAGGGTGGAGTAAGGGTTAAATAAAAAAAGACAAAATGTGCACCCACAATCTCTAAAACCTCCATAAGAAAGCCCTAAAAATACAGCCAACCCCCCCGTCCTGATCTACACATATATGGTTCTTTTTCTGGCAACAAACAGCCTGATTGACTAAACGGGGATCTTTCCAAAAAGGGATATGTTTTCCCTTTCACGTGAGGCTCTGCAGAGGTCACTTCATCCATGTATCATTCCTGAGGAAACACAAAAAGGAGCACTAAGTGGAAAAGGGTCAGGTCAAATCAAGCCGTGAGAGATGAGATCACAGATGATGTCAACTCTTTTGTTTCAACTTAATGTCACTGCGTTTGTTGTTTGTTGGAAAAATATATATCCCTTGGGGAGCCATTACACAGACAGCTCCAACCTAGCTGGTTCTTAAACCAATTTCTTTTTGATCAGTAGTGATGTCAGCTGCTCACAGTGTTTCCAACTCCTCTGCACAATCACACTTCAAACACACACAAACTAAAGCTGAAGGATCACATTACTAGTGCTCCTTTTTCTGAGCTCTTTGTCCTCGTTTTCAACAACTATTTTGCTTATAGGCTGTCATGAAACATGACCACGGAGCACTGGGAGCGGGAGTAGTTTCCCTCCTTGAGACCCCTGTGGTTACCCCCCCCCCCGTCGGCCCAGTCATCTTGATCCTTGCGTTCGGGTGTGTAGTCGGGATTAATGATGTCTCCCCCTAGTTTGGGTTTCAGATCCTGGCTGCCTTTGCTTGTCTTGTCTCTGTGGACCTCCTGCAGCTCATACGACAGTAGCTCGTCCCCCTGAGAATCCTTCTGCGTGTCGGAGCAACTCAGGTACTGTTTGGTGTTGCAATCTCCCCTGAAGGTGCAGCTCCGTAACATGTGGCAGGCCCTGCCAAGGATCAGCAAGAGGATCAGGAATAAAACTCCACCTACAGCCCAGCCGACGATAGCGCCCAGGCTGTTGTCGGGTGAGGGAGCTAGCGTCAGGGAGGTGAACAGAGCTTGCCCATGGTACACAGCAGTGCTGGTTCCGGAGGCGTCGTGCAGGAGGGATGCAGTGGTGTCGGGGGCGGCCGTGGTGGTGGAGGCGTCGTGCAGGAGGGATGCAGTGGTGTCGGGGGCGGCCGTGGTGGTGGTGGGATCTGCAGAGCAAATGTGATGAAAAGATTGAATCAGAGAGGAAGGACAGCAGATTGAGTGAGGAGTCATAAAAATAAGGAGGAGAAAGACTGCACTTTATGTTCTGTAACAACTGATGAGGCAAGTGTGAATGGTTTTAGAAATGGATTTATAACAACACTGCTCCATGTTGGAGCAGGGACATGCCTCTCCTGAGACTGAAGAATCTGTTGTGAAAGCTGTTCTGTGGAGCAAAAAGGGGGAAATGAGAGGGGCAGAGAAAGGTTAAAGGGATAGTTCGGATTATTTGAAGTTGGGTTGTATGAGCTTCTTATCAATTGTCAGTGTATTAGCCAAAAATGTTTTTTTTAGTTTTTATTAGTTTATTGTGTCGTGGACAGTCCCAATTAATTAACTGCATTGAATCAAAAACAGTAAAAAGGGCAGCTTTAGCCAGCACGGCTAATATTCTGCTGTAGTCCCCGGCCAGATGAAAATAGGCAACCTAAAAAACAAAGAGTAAAAACAGCAACAATACATTACAGCTCGTTAAATAGAGTTAAGAGAGAAGAAACAAGATAGTTCAATCAAGAAAAAGAGGAATAAAACATCAGTACAATCACGAAGAGACAACACAGAGACCTACAAGAGCAGCACATACAATGTACCGGTAGTCACATCGACACATACAGCACATTCAGGGATGCAGACAAACATCACTTATAGACAGGCAGCATGATCATGATGCAAATAGCACAATCCATATGTTAATGTGTGCAGGTGTAATTGTTGACAAGCCATGTTTTTAATTTGGCTGTAAAAGTGCAGTATGTATGTGTGTCTTTAATATGGGTGGGAAGTGAGTTCCAATTTTGTATTGCTTTGACAGAAAATGATAACTGGCCAAATGTACTTTTCCTGAATGGGACTAATAAGTCACCACGTGTGGTGCTTCTAGTGATCTGACCAGTGTTATTGCGTTGATTTATGAAAGAGTTCAGTGGAGGAGGAGCTAAACCATGCAGGATTTTAAAGGCCAGACAGATGTTCCTAAATTTTATGAGATCTTCCCAGCTCAGAAACTTATGTTTGTGTAAGATGGTACAGTGATGGGAGCTGTTTGGTTTCTGGTCCAGAACTTTAAGGGTTTGCTTGTACAGGGTTTCCAGTGGCTTCAGAGTTGAGCCACTGGTTTGTCCCCAGCTTGTGAGGCAGTATGTTAGATGCGACATGATCATGGCATTCACATATAATTTGGCAGCATTAAAAGTCATTGTGTTTCTTATATATTTAAAATTTGATAAACTAAACCTGATTCTTTGACTTACTTTTTTTATGTGTGTTTTAACGTTAGATTAGAGTCAATAATGATTCCCAGGTATTTGACCTCTGACACAATATCGATATTATGTCCAGAAATCGTTATGTCTGGCACAATGTTGCATTGCCTTTTAGTAAAAAACATTTCCACAGTTTTTTTTGGATTAAGTTGAAGGCAGCAGCAGTTTAGCCATTAAGAGATCTGCTCTAATGCTGAAGTAAGTTTAGCAGCTGCCAACTGCTTTGTCTTGGCATGCACATATATCACAGTGTCATCCGCGTATAGCTGGGTTTCCACATTGGGACAGACAGACGGCAGGTCATTGATATATAAGGAGAACAATAGTGGTCTGAGGATTGACCCTTGTGGTACTCCAGTGTGCAACTCAAGAGCTGGAGAAAGATGGTTGTTCACAACAACATGTTGACATCCACCAGAGAGATAAGATTCAAACCAGCTAAGAGCTAATGGAGAGAAGTTGAAAGAGGACAGTTTGGCTAGAAGGACCTTATGGTTGATTGTGTCGAAGGCTTTGCGCAGGTCTAAAAACACTGCACCAACAACACCTCCTTTGTCAACCATGGCTCGGACCTTTTCTTAGAAAAGGCAGTTGGCTGTTTCAGTGGAGTAGTTGACCCTAAAGCCAAACTGCATAGGATGAAGATTAAATTGACTGGTATTCAAGAAGGAGACAAGCTGCTCAGATATCCACTTCTCAGCGACCTCGGATACTACAGGTAGGATGCTAATTGGGCGATAATTACTGATGCTCTGGGGGTCATCTGATTTAAAAACAGGAGATACAATTGCAGTCTTCCAGGTGCTTGGAAATGCTCCCTGCAATACTGATAGATTTATAATTCGAGAAATAGGACAGGCTAGATGGTCTTTTAGAGATTTGAGCATAGCTGAAGCCATCCTGTATATATCCTTGGCCGTTGACGTTTTAAGAGAATTAATTATCGCCCTAGTTTTTAGTTCAGAGATGGGTTGAATTCAAAAAGAGGTTAGGTTTTTTAATGATGGCCCCTGTTACTGGAGGAAATGTTTTTGCAATCTCAGCCACAGAGTCAATAAAATATTTATTAAGAGCCAAGGCAACTTCTGCTGGATCGTGTATTAACTTGTCATTTATTTTTACCTCTGTTTCTTAGGCCTGTGGTTAATTCCCATTAGATTCTTGATTTGTTCCCAGATCAGTTTAGTATTACCTTTTGCCTCATTAATAATTGTTATAAAAAAGTTAGCTTTGAAATTTCTAATGGCTTTCATAACTTTGTTACGTAACGAAGTGAACCTATGCCTATCAGTGACTGATTTTGTTTTCAGAGCTCTTTTCAGTGAGAGGTCTCTTTCTTTCATCAAGTTAAATCTATCATTATTGGATCCAGGGAAGTGTATTGTTCTTATTTTTTTCCTTGTTTTTGACTTTTTGAGTGAACTCCTTGACTAAGTTGCCTAACTTGGTAGCAAACAATTTACAGTCTGCTTCCGCGTTGTTCCTATTTAGTATATCAACCCAATTGGTCTGTTGCACTGCTCTTTCAAAATTTATAAATTCTCGCTTCGGGATTCTAATTTGTTCCATAGGTTTGTGAGAATGATGGAAACGCTTCTTTGTAAGTTTTCTGGACATTAATATTATATTTATGATCAGATAGACCAGTGATGAAATTAAATGTTTTAACAGTTCTCCCAGGTTTGTTGCTGAATATTAAGTCTATCTGTGTATGGGAAGACGTAGTTATTCTGGTTGGTCCTTCTGTGATTTGCATAAAATCTAGACCATTCATTATCTGTTTATGGCCTTTTCTATTTGTCTTGTCAGACCAGTTGCAAGTGGTGTAAAAATCATTATTAGAAGAAGGTGGACGATATACGACAATAAGCATGAAGGACATTTCAGGAGAGAGCATTACATTCAGTCCAAGACATTCTAAGTCATGATTAAAAGGCCAGCATATTTGTTGACATTTAAAATGATCTCTGATATAAATCATGACCCCACCCCCTCTGCCATTAAATCGATCTTGTCTAAAGATTTTATAGCTTGGCACATGCAATGCAGCTGATGGAGAGTTGCTGTGCAACCATGTTACTGACAGGCATAGAAAGTGTAGGTTAGAGCTTTCAAGAAGGTGGAGGACTTGGTCAGCTTTAGGGGTGAGGCTACGAATTTTAATGTGTCCTTCAAAAATACCTTTGGGTTTATGTTGCTGATCCCAAATCACCAAGGATTGATTAACAGTTTTAAAAAAGTTTAGTTTGCGGTGTTTTTTTAGAACAGGGTTAATACTGGTTTTGCGCACATGGTTTTTCCTACTGACGCGCTGACTTTGAACGCAGCACACGACCTCAGGGTCTGCTGGGCAACGGGAGTCAAGTCGGGTTAGAGATGCGATGTGGAAAAGCAAACACTTTTCCCATGGCCACCGCGGCTTCCCCTTCGCCATGCGTGCCCAAAGATGGTCGATCCCAGTCTCCAGCACCTCCGTCGCCCACGCCAGCAGCCCCGAGCGCCCCCGGCCTCCGCTCCCCCGCTCCGACAGATCCAACTCCCAGCCGGCACACCTCCACCAGCCCGTCCTTGGTCCCCGGACAACAGATGTGAGGCAGCAGATTACGTTGGTGTGTGTATTCAATCACCATGCTTTCACTGTGATAACCACGTACCTGAGAGACAGGAGTGCTGCTTTTCTCGTCTTTGTTGAGGGTAGTATCTCCGGTGTTCGGGCCCGGGCACTGGTGTATGTCTCCAGATAACAGCAGGTAAATAGTGATGATGATAGGATTGTTATTTTGCTGTTTACTTTGGATTACGTTGTTGCGTTTGTTGCGGTGCTGGCCGGCGGTGAAAACAAATGTTTGCATCAGAGTAGATTTTCCGTAGCCAGAGTGCTTAGTGGTGCCTCAGTGTGTAGTGAGATCACTAGTAGCTTCCTTTACATTCAAAAAAGGACCTGTGTCTAAGAAGTTTAAAATAAATCCAGATGTTAAAAGCGCTAGGAGAGCTCCTGTCGCACCTGACCTGCCGGCTGCCGCCATCATCATCAACCCCAGATTGGACTTTTGCTATATTGTTAGTAATGCTAAGCAGTCATAACCAAGACTATTATTTACTTTGTTGTTTCTACCCTTACACCTTATTTGTATCTTATGGCATTTGATCTAATGGTTATGTGCTGGAATGTTAATGGGCTAAATTCAGCTATTAAGAGAACTTGGGTTCTGGAATTTCGCTGTCATAAAAAAGTTTCTGTAGCTCTAATACAGGAATCTCATCTCAAGGCATGCGACATCCTTCCTTTTTTAGAACAGGTACTTTAAAGTTATTGAGCACTCCCGTGCTCACAATAAAACAAGAGGTGTGCTTATATTGGCTGACAGAAGGTTAGATTTAACTTCTTGACCATATAGGGAGTGATGGACAGGGCTAGTTCATTTTTATAAAGATGACAATAAATCAGGTCGGACTGGTGTTACTGTCCATCTATGCCCCTTATAAACTTGACAGAGAATTCTAAGCGGGTGTTAGCGACATATTGCTATAAAATTGTGTAGGCTATCATTTGATAATAGGTGGTGACTTCAATTCTGTCCCCAGTCCTGCTTTAGACAGGTCCACTTTAGATAGTGTAAGCTCACAATCATCTACAATTTTAAATGTGTTCATGTTGGATCTGAACGTTATTGACAAATGGCGAGTTCAGAATAATAATACCAAAAATTATACATTCTATCCTGATAGACATAAATCCTTCCCCAGGATTGATTTTGTTTTTGTAAGCCCATCTCTCATTCCCTATATGGCACCAATTGACATCTTGCCAATACTGATATTTGATCATTCTCCCATTATGTCCAAGATTCAACTGTCTGCTAACACAGATAAGGCCACTAGATGGCGATATAACATCACTTTGTTAACCAACCCTGGCTTTCTGACCTCCCTTAAAGCTGAACTAATGGAATTTCTTGTTATCAACAGAACAGAGTGTGATAATCCTCAAATTTTGTGGGAAATAACCAAATGCTTTATCAGAGGCTTTTGTATTTCATTCTCCTTTACCCTTTCTAAGGCACGCAATAAGCATTTTAATGAGCTTGAGAAGCAAATAAAAATATTAGAAAACATACAAAAACAAAATTTTAAAGATGATAAAGCCACACAGCTCTCTTCTCTAAAAGGAGAATACAATGCATTATCTCTGTTGAAAGCTGAATTCATCTTTCACAGAATGAGACAGAGATACTATTTTGATGCTGAAACACCTAGTCGCCTCTTAGCTCTTAGATTAAAGGAGTGTGAAAGCAAAGCCTCTATCAGCGCTATTAAGGATAATACTGGCACCGTTTCTACTGATCCAAACTATAAACACTATGATGCACCCCAATGCAAGGCATTTCCTGATGGTCTCAATTTACCTGCGATATCCCAAACTGATAAGCAGGTGCTTGACTCTCCTCTAGAGCTAGAGGAACTACCCACTGCTCTTTGATCTCTACAAAGAGGAAAATCATCTGGGTTAGACTGTCTTCCACCAGAATTGTATCTAGAACTCTGGGACTTGGTAGGTCCTCTTATTATGGATTCTTTTAATTTTGCTATATCTACAGGTGATTTTGGCAGAGACCAAAAAGTGGCCCTTATCTCTCTCTCTAATTAAAAAAAGGTAAAGACTCCTTGGAGTGCTCTCAGTTACAGGCCAGTCTCCCTCATTTCTTGTGATCAAAAGTTATATGCAAAGGCTCTGGCTACAAGATTGGAGACTGTTACCAACGTTCTGATCAGTGAGGATGGGGCGTAGACTACTCCATATCATCAGTTTAACAGAATGCTTTCTCAGCCCTTTTGCAGTATTTTCACTTGACGCTGAGAAAGTCTTCGATTGACTTGAATGGAATTACATGTGGGCTGTTCTAGAACATCTTGGTTTTGGGACTAATTTCATCGCTATGATCAAGATTTTGCACAATGCACCAGCCGCATCTTTTATAACAGGCAATGTTATTTCACCCCCATTCTAACTTTAGCACTCAACTAGGCCGGGCTGTCCTTTATCCCCAATTTTGTTTTGTCTCTCTCTTGAGCCCCTGGGCGCAAGCTATCAGACAGAGCAAATCCATCTCCCCTATCTCCCCTATTTCTTGTTTTCTATGTTACCATTACCCCCACCACCAAAATATTTTGATGATATTAATTCAATGGTTTCTAAATTTATATGTGCAGGCAAACGATTGAGAATCCGTCTTACGACTTTACAACAGCCTAAACTATCAGGTGGGCTGGCAGTAGATTCAAACTTTGCGAACTTGGATGAATCCAGTTTCCAAAGTACAATGAAGGTCAATAGAGGCAGATCTGGTAAGCCCAATTACATTACAGGATTAACTTTTTTCAGGCACAGGACGCAGGAATCTCACTCACAGATTTGGCTGCATTATAGTTAACACCCTTAAGGTATGGAAAGCTGCTAAGAGACTTATGGGAGGGCCCTTTTGTTTTTGTCCTGTCACTCCCTTATGGACTAAGTCCAATCTTCTATCCGGTAATCAACCGTTCACACAACAAACCTGGAGCTCTCGTGATGTAAACACTTTCGGAGACTTATAAGACAATGATGGCCTTGTTTCATTCCAGCATCTTTAAACTAAGTTTGTCCTTCCAGCATCACCATACTTTGTTTATTTACAACTGAGATCCTCACTAAAGGCCGTGGCGCTATCCACTTCCCACCCACCCCATGTCAGTTTGGACTGAAGCCAACCTTTCACAGCTGTGTATCAAGAATCTATCATGATTTGGTGGATGCGATTAAAAAACCACTTGCAATAGAGGCTCTGTGGAGCCGAGAGCTTGGTGCAGTCGGTTTCCATTCAAACTATGACACAATTTGGTCTAATCTTAACTCAACCTCCAAAAATTTAGCTCATCAGCTAATCCACTATAAAGTCATCCATAGGGCCTATGCTACACTACATACAAAAGATACCAAATGAAACTTAAACCCAACTATTCCTGTCAGGTCTTTAGACCCCCAACTCAAGGCTCATTTGTCCATGTGTTTTGGGAGTGCTCAGTTGAACCCCTTTTTTTAAATCATGTTAATTCTGTCAGATTTGTTCAAGATTCACATTGTTTCCAACCCATGTTAATGTCTGCTTAATGACGACTCTGATTTAGGTCTAAGTGTTACCCAAAAGAAAATGCTGTTTACTGGTTTCACTGCTGCAAAAATAAAAAAATTGAAAAAACAACAATTCTTCCACATTGGATTACACCTAATGTTTGCATGAATGCATTTTGGTTAAATGCTTTACAGAGAATTGTGAATTCTCCATAAAGCATTTAACATTTTCTTATAGTGCTACAAGGGGCCCACTCTGCCTGTAAAAGACAAAAACTGCATAAGAAAAAGTTAAAAGTCTGCAAGTTGCAGGGCAGTGCACGTGCTTGTGTCGCCAGCAGAGCAGTGCCACCGGAGTATGTATACTCTTTGGGTCGGATGTGAGGCAGCAGGCTTGGAGGAGTTAATGTGGCATAGTCAGCCTTGGAGGTGTTGTGTAGAAAACAAGAACTCTGAAAGTTGGCTTTCCTGCTCTCCACAACAAAGATGCTAGAGTTGATACAATAATCTGAACTTTTACGCTGTATATTGAATCATAACTAAAAGACATTAGTATTGCCAACTCACTGAAACAAATAAATGACCTAGTTTACTGGACTGACATAAGCTATTGCCTGAAATGTTATATATTGACATTATAAAGTTTTAATGAATCAAAATACATTTTAATGCCAAAAAACAAAAGAGTTGGAGTTTTTACAGTGTACCATTACCACAGCAACGCATCCTGGACAATCTTTTTGTTGTCCACATACTGCAATTTAAATACTGCTACCATCATTATTAGTAACAACTCCACATCAAGACATGTGGTCTTAGTTTATATCTCTCTTTCAGTTTTTGGGTTTACATTCTTTTTGTTCATTTGACTTTTTCTCAACTAAGCAGATCTTTTCTAACAGTGTTTTATATTTTGTTGAACATTACAAACAAAAGTAGATCATGCCATGTAACTATAATCCCCTATCTGTCTGTCTGTGGTCTGGTAGAGAACTACTACTATCTGCCTGGTCAACCTGATGCTCTGCTGTGTGGAAACAGCTCTGATGCTGGGTAGGTTCACGACTGCCTCATACAGACATTAGTACATAGTACCTACATTTTCATGACAATAATTTCATCAGCAATACTGATTGTGATGATGGTAATGAAGAGGATGATGTTTTCAGGGTCTGTCCACAGGGCTATACTTGTCTGAAGGCAGGAAGAAACCCAAACTATGGGTACACCAGCTACGACTCATTTGGTTGGGCGTTCCTTGCTCTGTTCAGACTGATGACCCAGGACTTCTGGGAAAACCTCTTCCAGCTGGTTAGTGACTAACAAAGTCAAAGTTTGCTCCAGCAAAGTGACTGTTTCAAATAATTTGTCAAATAATGCTACTTCTGTCATGCCCTCTGGTGTGTCATACAGACCCAAACAGTAGTCTTATGTGAAAACCAGCCTGCCACAAAGCCTTTTCTAACACCTGATTCAGGCTCTGACACTGTTGAAAGATTGTAATTTGGTTCAGTTTAGACAACAGTCCTTGGTTAGCTTTAGGAAAAGAACTGCACATGTTGTCAAGGCATATGTGATGAAACAGGTATTGGTTTTTGATGATAACCATGAAAAATTTTAAAGTGATATTACCACAATGAGTAATACCATTCAAATTTGAGTTTTCATAATAATTGTTACCAGACTTATGGTTAGTATCGTCCCAACTGTCCAAAGACGCTTGCGAAGGGAGCCTCAACTGAAGATGTTAGCAACAGTCTACCAGAAACAGATTAAACTGAAAATATGGTGGAAGGCAGTGACGACAGAGTGTTGGAGATTTTACAGTCTTCAGACAGAATCTAGTCTGAAATGTAGGTGTAATTGGGGTTTTAAAAGAATGCTGAGGAAAACCCGATAGAACATAGTCACTGTGTCTGCAAAAAAAGCAGAAAGAGCATCTCTACAGAAGGCAAGTGTCAAGGATATAGAGGTGGGCAGATCGATCCAAATATCAATATCATTGATGCCAACATTGGTATTGGTATCGGATCGATACTAGCGTAATGGGATCGATTCTATAGCTTAGTTTCTCTCCTCCACGTTCAGTGCATTGCCCCCATTTTATCAAAGAGTGTACACGTCCATGGTAAACACTGCTCCTCTCACATCCTGCATGTGTCCGTCATGTGACTCAGTAGTGGAGCAGACATGTACTGGCTGCAGTGAGAGTGAGAGCGTCATTGGCAGAGAGAAGAGAAACGTCATGAGGAGTTACTTTACAGCGGTGAATGAAAATATTGCTAAAATCTAAAATCTGACCTGAGTTTTAACAAGCATGACTAAATAATTAACAATGGAAAGCAAAAGTCACAAAATCATTTAGTGTTCATGAAAATGGATTCAGCTTTCACCCCATAAATCACCCCCTACAAGCAAGTACACAAGATGCCTTTATAAGTAAAAAGTGTTGGTATCTGCAATACTGGTCCTGTATTTACTTGGTATCGGATCAGTACTAAATTTTGCAGTATCTCACCCCCCTACTGGGATACCTTCAGCATCTGTATGAGATGCCAAGGAGCATGACAAAGCCTCAGCATTTAATAATAAAATAATGATGATTGATTGCATTTATACAGCCCTTTTCTATCTCAAGATACTCAAAGTGTTTCACAGTGAGGGGGTGGAGTTCACCAACCACCACCAGTGTGTAACACCCAGCTGTTTGATGCACAGTAGCCATTTTGCACCAGAGCACTCAACACACCAGCTTGAGGTGGAGAGTGCCACCCCTTTCCCACCAAAATTAGCTGGACGACATGGGTTTTTTAAATGTGGGTCAGCATGTCTGTGAAGCTTTATGTGAAGTGTCTTATTTGGATGAAAGAGTGTGTTGTATTGTGTGAAAACATCATTGTGATCTGTGAGACAAAGGCCCGTCAACTTTAATATTAACTATGGTTAATGAAAAATGCAGATGTATCAGAAATTAATCTGGGTGTGACGCTTTGCAAAAGTTGGATGTGGGTGGAAACACTCCACAGAATGTTTGTTTTTCTCGCAG
>MDSQ01000179.1_pt1 | contig 12904 bp, 4 predicted proteins | sample 1008251 | NCBI WGS metagenome assembly MDSQ01 (sample SAMN05526597, study PRJNA338239) | gut metagenome | isolation source: Hindgut content | host: Naso unicornis | place: Saudi Arabia: Red Sea | collected 2016-05
TAGCTTACATGTCGAGCAAGCTTGTTGGTGATCAAGGTATGTTTGTATGCATTAGCTATATAGATATGAGAAGTGATTGATAAGTTCACGTCCTGCGGTGAAGGGAATCAATTTGAGAAAATCAAGCACTTAAATTTTTAATCATATGCCTCTCCTACATTTACCCAGTTAGCTGCAATCATGTCAATGACACCTTATATTCTAACTCAAAAATACAAAATACACATACTAATGATGCATGTTTTCTTCTCTTGTTTTAGGAGAACCTGTTGCCACACCAGTTGTAAATGTAGTGACTGAAAAAGGTATCACTTTTTATTACATTTTTTGATACACCAAAAGTGTTAGCAAAAGTAGGATACGACTGTTAATTACAAAATGTTTTTTCTTCTTTGTGCAGATGAAACTGTTGCTTCCATCTCTGATATAAAGTTGGTACAAAGAAAGGGTAAGTGGTGATCATTTCTTTTCTGTTTTTTTCCTACGGTTAAACCCCTCCTTTTTTAATTACTATAATTTCTTTCATTACCTTTTTTGAAATGAAGGTGAATTTTTGCCACCTTTTGAAAAAGGTAAGAAAATACGTCCCTATATTGCAGAAAAACATTCCACTATTTATTTTAAATAGGTGTGCTGTGTGTTGCCAGCAGCTAGTGGCCTTTCATGCATGTGTGTGTTGATTTTTTGCTTTTCTTACCACTTTGTATAAACTGGTCTCAAGTCCGCCTTATGTCTTATTCAGTGGAATCGAACAAGCCTGAATTGCAAGGAAACTGTATGTCAATGTCTTTTGAATAAACTCCATTTTGTACCAATTATGTCTAATTATGGCATGCACAAACAAAACATACTACTGTGTTCCTTTCTATGCAATAAATGTTAATACAGTTTGATGACTGCATCTCTCCATCTGTTTGTCACATTGACTCTTTGTTGTTGAATGTAACATTTCATGGAGTTATTTGCATTTAAGTTGTTTTTGCTTTGATCATCATGTTCCATCATTTCAGTCATACTGAGCATGAAAAATCTTTAATTTGTGTCTTCTGAAGTTGCATCCCTTTGTTGCCTTCTGCATGACCAAGCATCTGTATGATTGGCTTACCGAGCAACCTGTATTTCAATATTTTAAACATCTGTGATATTTCGTGTGTATGTATGAATGTACTTAGACTGTTTGTACTGAATGTCACAGGTTCTTGTGTGCAACATCATTTTATCTTTGCATGAAATCATCCTCAGTTATCAATATTACACACACCACATGTTTCAAACATTTGGCCTCAGAAAATTATTATCAGTAGTCATTCTAAGGAATAAAAAAAATAGCCAAAATATGATTACACTCTACATTTATACTTTTTGTTTTAAAAGGAAATCCTAAATGAAAAGACTAAAACAAATTATCACTGTCAAGCTGTCAGACTCACCAGAGGATGAAATATGCAGCTCAAAATAGTCTGCAACTCAATTATTTACTGCTGTTTGAGTAAGAAAAATACTATGTAAAAGTACAGTTGCTGTTTCAGGAAAATTACTGAAAAGAAATTATGCAACTGTGACACATTTTCAAATATTTAGTTAAGTAAAAAATGAAAGAATGACCCACTTAATTTTTGGCTTTGGTCATTTTGTGAGTGTTGTTGACAATAAGTTCATTTTAATATAAAGCCATGTGCTGTAGCATGTGGTGTGTATGATATTATGTTATGGATGGTCATTGTCATTCTTCCCATTTCACCACATTGAATTCTTTATAATTTACGAAGTCTGGAGCTGCATAGCCAAATGATGTGAAGGTCTGATAAAACACGTCACATGGGTTAATGATACAGTTACAGAGATCATACAAGCTGTCAAAGACGAAGCTGCTGCTGCTGCAGAGTTAAGTGAAGCTGCAGACTCAAAGGAGGAGGAGGAGGAGGAGGAGGAGGCTGAAGCTCCCTCTGAAGCTGCCAGTGAAGCAGATGTGAAGGAGGCAGAGGAAGATGATGGTATTGACATAGTTTTTCTTTAATAGTCACATTTATTGGGCAGATACAGGATCAATACAGGCACTAAATTTGTTACTATCACATCACTAGCGAAACATGTCGACCTCGAAGAAAAAGAACCTGAACTGCCAACGGATGATGAAGGGATCCTTGATGAGGAAAAGTCTGAAGAAGTTCATATTGAGGAAGAGGAGATTAAAACAGAGGAGCAAGAGACACACATAGAGGAAGAGAGGGAGGAGGAGGAGGAGGAGGAGGAGGAGAGAGTAGATGAGGAAGGTGTTGGTTCAGAACAGGAGGAGAAGTTAAAAGCAGAAGAAGACCAAGAAATAAAAGACGAGGTAGATATTAAAGCAGAGGAGACAGTCCAAGATGTCGAGGAGGAGGAGAAAACCAAAGTTGAGGGATCTTTGGTTAAAGAGGAGGAGGAGGAGACCAAAGCTGAGGGATCTTTGGTTAAAGAGGAGGAGGAGGAGACCAAAGCTGAGGGATCTTTGGTTAAAGAGGAGGAGGAGGAGGAGGAGGAGGAGGAGGAGACCAAAACTGAAGAAGTTTTGGCAGATGTGAAGGAGGAGGATGAAACAAAAACAGAAAAAAACACAACAGAAAAGGAGGACGAGGAGGAGGAAGAAGAAGAAGAAGAGACCAAAACAGAAGATTTGGTAGAAGATGAGAAGGCAGAGGAGGAGGCGGAAGAGGAAGAGACCAAAACAGAGAATTTGGTAGAGGAGGAGGAGGAGGAGGAGGAGACGACAAAAACTGAAGAACCTTTGGCAGAAGATAAGGAGGAGGAGGAGGAGATGACGTCTGAAGAATCCTTTGTAGAAGATGGAGAAAAAGGGGAGGAGGGGGAGGAGGGGGTAACAAAAACTGAAGAACCTTTAGTAGAAGATGGGGAGAAAGAGGAGGAGAAGGAGGAGACAAAATCTGAAGAAAAAGCAGCAGGAGACGAGGAAGAGGAGACAAAAACTGAAGAATATGCAGTAGCTGAAGAAAAGGAGACAAAAACTGAAGATGCTGCCAAAGGAAAAGAAGAGGAGGAGACAAAAACTGGAGAAGAGGCTGAAGAGGAGGAGTTGGAAGAAAAAGAACTTCACGACGAAGAAACCATCGAAAAAACTGACACAGATGTCAAAGATGAGTTTGTAAAATCTGACCAGGATAATCAAACTTCAGACATGGAAACTGATGAGGCTTTGGAAGAAAAGGAGGAAGATGAGGGAGCAAAACAGGAAGAATCAGAGACTGATGTGAAGGTGGATGAAGAGGATGAAGATGAACAAAAAGAGCCACCTATCCAGCCACTTGATCTTAAAATCCTGTCAGCTGAAATACTTGATAATGCCAGTGTAGTGCCTGAATCTGATGAGGAAGATGAAGAAGAAACAACTGCCCTCGACCAGGACGAATACTCCGACATAATCGACGATCATGATGAAAACAAGACCGAAAGTAAAACTGGGACAAATGAATATAAACAAAAGAGGAATGTTCATATTTCCTATAAGAGGCTCAGAAGAGTCGGCTCCAGAGCAGAAGAAAAGCGTGAGAAAGGTATAAACCTCTTACATTATCATCACATGTATTTCATTTCTTTCATCATCAGTTAATGAAAAGTCTCCGAATGGTGAGTGTGTTAATAATAAATGTAATGTTTAATCATCTTCATAATCATTTTCTTAACATGCAGAACACACTGAATGTTTTATGACATGACTAAAATTATCAGGACCTTACAGATATTTGTTCATTTTCTGACGTATCGTGTCTGATATTTTCATTTCAGTGCTTTTCATTAACATTGTTGGCTTTGTGACTGTGTAATAATCAAGCAGAGTATCGAGGTTTTGAACCAACTGAACAATTTTCACCAAAGGAAGTGTTTTATTAGAGAGATTACAGTAACATTTTAGAAATTTAAATCTAGTTTGCTGTTTAACTCTGAATCAGACGAGAAGGTTAATATCAGATTAAACTCTGTGTTTCCAATATCCTGCAGATCCCTTTATCATTATCCACTAAATAAAAGTAAGACAAGACCTTTATTTTAAGTATGTTGTACAATCTTTATTGTCAAACAATATTTTTTTAATATTAATGTCTTATATTCCTAGAACACTGCTCACTTTTCCTCTAAAGTAATCCAGCAAAGTGTTCATTGTGCCTCAAAACTCATTAGGAACTCTTGCTCTTTTTGTTATTTTCCTTCACTTTCCTCTGTGTAGAGAAAAAGTGTAAAAATTCAGGAACGTGCAAGTTGCTTTACTTAAGCTCACAAACTTGCCCAGACCCGTCTTCATCTAAATTTGTTTCCCCCCTACGGGAATGCTCGTTGCATCAAATGACTGTCTTTGCACTGCCTATACTGTGCTAAAATTTACTCTGACTTAAGTCTAGGATCAAAATATACCTGCCTTCCTTGAAGCAAACAATTTCATATCTGCTATGGACTTTCTCCATATAGATGACTTCTATTCCCATGCTAGAGAAATAGATTTAAGTTCCTAACCGAAATCTGTTTTGGACACATGGGGACTAAACTGATACTTTTGTTTTATCTGAATACAGATAAAAGCAAAAACCATTTGCTTTTGGTCAGGTCAAGTTTTATTTAGGTCAGAATCCTGACTTAGGTGTAAATAACTGCACTGAAAGAAGATCTTGAGACTAATACCTGCCTGTGCCTGTTAATATCGGCTCATTTAACTGTGCTATTTTTCTTTTTGATGACTCAGTAGTGACAAAACTATTTCTGAAGGTGCTAACTAAGGACTTAAGTGTTGTTGCTTTGAACCAAACAGCCATCATCTCAGGCAGTGAACCATTAGTGCAGAGAGCAGCTAGATGGAGCTAAAGGGCTACATTAAACATCAATTTAATGTCATTTTGCCATCTTCACAGTGAGTGATCTGTCATTGGTAATTTAAGAAATAAATATTATTACTGTCTGTATTCTAGCTGTAAAACGTAGGTCTGATTGGTTTTACAGATAACAATAATCTAGTTTTTGGTATGTTATTAAGCATAGAAGCTTTAGTGCTGTAGTGCTTATAGTGCTTATGCAAGCATGATTATTTGACATGATGACTATTTTAACCCAGCTGTTTTTAAACCAATATACTGATTCAAAAAATAAACCAGGTATCACCATTTGAAAAGATTTTTCCACCATCTGATGATTTAGCTTTTTCTTTTTTTTATGACTTTGGATGTTTATGGATGGAATTATAGTGAAAATAAATTGTTGGTCTTATTGCTGAGGACCCCCAGAACTCCTACAACAACCAGTAGGCATCCACAGACCTCACTTTTTCAACCACTGTATTATACCACAAGCCTGGTTACTGTATAGAGTTGCATTGTTATGTGCTGTATATTTTTAGATTATATATGATTTCCTTTATATACAACGGAAAGAGATGCAAAAAAGGAGGTAAAGATGCCATTATTAAAAGTAATGTTTTTTTTAAATTGTACACAATCTTGACTTTGTTTGCTCCTAAAATCTGTTTTATATTCTGTATTGCTCTCATTAAATGCATTTATTTAGAAGAATTTAGTAAAAACAAAACTGTAGCCTACAGCAACTGATAGTTTTATCTATGGAAATATATTGTTGTATAGTCCTATAATATATGTACAACAATGGCTTGTATAGTATATGTAATGTATATTGTTACTTACAGACCTCAAAGCTGAAAAGGAGGAGAAAAAAGATATAGAAACCAAACTAGAGAAAATTGAAGAGATAAAATTAAAGGAAGTAAAGCCAGAGGAGGAAGCCAGACCCTCTCAACAGGAACCACAAACACCCCAAGGTAAACAAACTTCATAATAAAAGTGATGCACATGTACATATGTAAAAACTCAGCTGTTTTGTAGTTTGTGTCTGTACAAAATATGGAATATGTTGAATGTTGTACATCATTTCTTTGTTTAAATTTATTGTTTATAAATATTTACTGCTATTATCACATACTGTGAATACAGTTCAACATGTAAAAATGTTGTATATCACAAGTACATTATTGCTTTAAATATGTTGCATACTGAAATTGATAATCTTTACACGAAGAATATGTCAGTACCCCTATCTCACAATACAAAATAGTGATAATTTGATGAATTTTCAGAGAAACAAAAGCCTTTGAAAGACAAAGAAGAAAAGAAACCTTCCAAAGATGAAGCAGACGTAAAGAAACCATCCAAAGAAGAGACAGAAATACCAAAACCATCCAAAGAAAAGAAAGATGTCAAGAAACCTCCCAAAGAAGAGAGAGTAGTTGAGAAACCACCCAAAGAAGAGATAGAAGTCAAGAAACCACCCAAAGAAGAGAAAGAACACAAGAAACCATCTAAGGAAGAGGTAGAAGTAAAGAAATCACTCAAGGATAAGATAGAAGTCAAAAGAACACCTAAAGTAGAGAAAGAAATCAAGAAACCACACAAAAAAGAAAGAGAAATCAAGAAACCACCCAAAGAAGAGGTAGAAGTCAAGGTTAGAGCCAAAGAAGAGAGAGAAGTCAAAAAGCCACACAAAAAAGAGAAAGAAGTACAGAAACCATCCAAAGAAGAAATAGAAGCAAAGCAACCACCTAGAAAAGAGAAAGTCATCAAGAAACCATCCAAAGAAGACACAGAGGACAAGAAACCACACAAGGAAGAGAAAGAAGTAAAGAAACCACCTAAAGAAGAGACAGAAGTAAAGAAACCATCAAAAAAAGAGGTAGAAGTCAAGAAACCCTCCAAAGAAGAGAAAAAAGTTAGGAAACCACTCAAAGAAGAAAAAGAAGTCAAGAAACCTCCCAAAGAAGGAGTAGAAGTCCAGAAGCCAGCCAAAGAAAAGGAGGAAGTCAAAAAACCATCAAAAGCAGAGAGAGAAGTCAAGAAACCTTCCAAGGATGAGGAAGAAATCAAGAAACCTTCCAAAGAAGAGAAAGAAGTCAAGATACCATCCAAAGAAGAGGCAGAAGTCAAGAAACCACCGAAAGAGAGGGAGGTCAAAAAACCATCAAAAGAAGTAAAGAAACCTGCCAAAGAAGAGGTAGAAATCAAGAAACCACACAAGAAGGAGAGAGAAGTCAGGGAATCTTCTAAGGAAGAGGTAGATGTAAAGAAACCATCCAAACAAGAGAAAGAAGTCAAGGAACCATCCAAAAAAGAGAAAGAAGTCAAGCAACCTTCCAAAGACAAGGTAGAAGTAAAGAAACCATCTCGAGAAGAAAAAGAAGTCAAGACATCAGCAAAAGAAGTCAAGAAACCAGCTAAAGAAGAAAAAGAAGTCAAGAAACCTTCAAAAGAAGAGGCAGAGGTAAAGAAATTACCTAAAGAAGAGGAGGTCAAGAAAACATCAAAAGAAGTAAAGAAACCAGCTAAAGAAAAGAAAGAACTCAAGAAACCAACCAAAGAAGCGAAGGGAGTAAAGAAACCAGCCAAAGAAGAGAAAGAAGACCTGACACCTTCCAAAGAAGAGGTAGAAGTAAGGAAACCACCTAAAGAAGAGAAAGAAGTCAAGAAACCTTCTAAAGAGGAGGCAGAAGTAAAGAAACCACCCAAAGAAAAGAAAGAAGTAAAGAAACCAACAAAGGAAGTCAAGAAACCCTCCAAAGAAGAGATAGAAGAAAAGAAACCACCTAAAGAACAGAAAAAAGTCAAGAAACCATCCAAAGAAGAGGTAGGGGTAAAGGAACCAGCTAAAGAAGAGAAAGAAGTCAAGAAACCATCAATAGAAGTAAAGAAACCAGTCAAAGAAGACATCGAAGTCAAGAAACCTCTCAAAGAAGAAAAAGAAGTCAGGAAACCAATTAAAGAGGAGAAAGAAGTCAAAAAACCTCCCAAAGAAGAAGTAGAAATAAAGAAACCAGCAAAAGAAGAGAAAGAAGTCAAGAAACCAGCCAAAGAAGACAAAGAGGTCAAGAAACCTTCTAAAGAAGAAGTCGAAATAAAGAAACCACCCAAAGAAGAAAAAGAAGTCAGGAAACCATTCAAAGAAGTGAAAGAACATGAGAAACCAGCCAAAGGAGAGAAAGAAATCAAGAAACCAGCAAAAGAAGAGAAAGAAGTAAAGAAACCATCAAAAGAGGAGAAACAAGGCAGGAAACCTTCCAAAGAAGCGGTAGAACTAAAGAAACCAGACAAAGAAGAAAAAGAAGTCAAGAGACCAGCCAAAGAAGATGTAGAAATAAAGAAACCACCCAAAGAAGAAAAAGAAGTTAAGAAACCAGCCAAAGAAGAAAAAGAACTCAAGAAACCACCCAAAGAGGAGAAAGAAGTCAAGAAACCATCCAAAGAAGAGAGAGAAGTCAAGAAATCTTCCAAAGAAGAGAAAGAGGTAAAGATACTATCCAAAGAAGAGGTAGAAGTCAAGAAGCCAGCCAAAGAGGAGAAAGAAGTCAAGAAACCATCCAAAGAAGAGACAGAAGTCAAGAAACCTTCCAAAAAAGAGAAGGAAGTCAAGAAACTTTCCAAAGAAGAGAGAGAGGTAGAGATTCCATCCAAAGAAGAGGTAGAAGTCAAGAAGCCAGCCAAAGAGGAGAAAGAAGTCAAGAAACCATCAAAAGAGGAGAAACAAGGCAGGAAACCTTCCAAAGAAGCGGTAGAACTAAAGAAACCACTTAAAGAAGAGAAAGAGGTCAAGAAACCATCCAAAGAAGAAAAAGACACCAGGAAACCATCCAAAGAAGAGAAAGCAGACTTAAAACAAACTACGAAAGAGAAAGAAATTAAAAAGCCTCAAGAGGAGAAAATAGAGAAAGAAGTGAAGCTGTCTAAGGAAAGGAAAGAATCGAAGAAATCCTCTAAAGAAGAGAAGGAAGAAACAAAGCCACTTAAGCAGGAGAAAGAAATTAAGAAACCAGCAAAAGAGGTTAAGAAGCTTCCTACAGAGAGGGAAGAAATGAAGCCTTCCAAAGAAGAGAAAAAAGAGCTAAGGCCTTCTGTAGAGGAAAAAGAAGCAAAGAAGTCCTCTAAAGAAGAAACAAAAATGAAGAGGCCCCTTGTTGAGGCTGAAGTTAAGAAGCCTATCCAGAAGGAAAAGGAGACAAAGATGCCTTCTGTGGTGAAAAAACCTTCCCAAAAAGAACATGAACTAGAAAAAGAAGAGAAGAAACTAACAAAGCCTAAAGAGGCAAAAAAGCATCCTAAAGAGGAGAAGAAAGAAATTCTGCCTCAAAAGGAAGAGAGAGAACCAAGGAAGCCTTCTAAAGAAGAGAAGGAACCAGAGAAAACCTTTAAGATGAAGGTCGAGGTCAAGAAGATTCCCAAAGAAGAAAAGGAATCAAAACCAACTTCTAAGGAAGAAAAAGAGCCAACAAAGACTTCTAAAGAAGAGGAGGAAAGTAAGAAAATAACTAAAGACAAAGAACTTCTCAAGAAACACACTCAGTCAGGTACACAGGCCAGCAATGCCATGTCTAATGCTAGCATCATTTTGAGGCTTTAGAGACATCATGCTAATCTGCTCACAATGACACTACTAGCATGTTGATGTCATGTTATAATGAATATATATTGAAACTGCTAAATCATCTGGACCTTTGTATTTCAGAAACTAAACTCAAAAAGTCTGCAAGGAGTATTAAAGTAGTCAAGAAGGAGGTTGCATCTGTCGTGAGGAAGGCGCATCTAAATGTTACAAAAGCAGGTGCGACAATACAGTAAAAGAGAAGTCATTCTTTTCCTTCCACAATTAGCCTATCCTCACCTGAAGTCAAATTGCTGCATCATCTCTCTGCTGTTTATTTCAGCTGAAGAACCCAAGAAGGCAGTAAAAGTGCTGAAAGCTGTGAAAAAACAGATAGTTCCTGTCCTGAAAAAGGAACATCTGAATGTAACGAAAACAGGTAAGAGAAAGTTCACACTACTGATTAACTGTGTGTGAGGTCATTACAATACAAGTCAAGATTAACTGATTACTGATACTAAAGATGAATATGACGAATCAAGACAAATCAAGCTGTATTCTAAACTACTGTTCTATTGATAATATACTTATTTTTTATTACATTAGACCCACATTTAGTTTTGAATTGGGATTTGAATAACATGATGATGGGCATTAATCTGACACATCAAGTGAAGGATTAAATTACAGCATCATTTAAAGAGTAGATGGATTGAATGTGAAGCTAAGATGAGCTACTGAATGATATTTTGAAATATTTCTCAAAAACAGAGGTTCCTGATGTTCCTAAGGTGAAAGCCAAACCAGAACCCACAAAGAAAGGTATGAGCATTTATTCTAATGTATCAATTATTATTTTAAAAATAAAAGTTAATTGAAAAATTATGTTATTAAACTATTTATAAGCTTCACAGCCTTAAAGTTTTATTAATCCTTAATCAGCTGTTTCAAGAATTAAGCTTAACTGTATTCTAGTAAGATATTTTCAATACTTTTTGTTTGCTGACATTGAATTTTTATGTGTAGTGTAAATAGTTAGATATTCAGTGTCAAATAATAGGCATTGTTTCTATACAAGACTTTCTGATGACAATTGATAATGATAATTTTCTACCAGTGGCAGTTCCCAAGGAGCCCAAGGAGCCCAAGGATCTAAAGGAAAAAATCAAACCTAAACTTGTAATACCAGGTAATGCAAAGACTCGCTGATGCTGCAGTCTAATCCATTTGGTGACTGACTCCCTTAGAGATAATATTAAAAAAATGAATAAAGTTGAAATACTTGAAATCCTTACATCAAAAACAAAACCCTAATATATGTTACAACAATGAGGGTGTGCTAACTAAGAAAAACAGCTCTCTATATAATGCAGAAAATTTCAGCAGTACTTACTACTGTTCTTACTGTTAAATCAATTGTTCAAACAGAAACTGAACTTTGTAGAAGTATTGTAATAGACTGTATTAGTTATCCAGGTAGAAGTAACTAATCAAAAGGCAAAGCTACGCTAACTTTGTGCCTTATGTTGTGACATAGAAGCTCCAAAGGAAAAGGCCAAAGCAGCTCCTGCTAAAAAAGGTAAAACGCACACATTTTTAGTTTGATTTTTAATTACCAAAGTGCAAAATGATTAATTGTAACAAAGGAAATAAAACTATCCTGTTGTATTAAACATTGCGCTTTTGACACACAGAAGCTGTTGCTCCTAAGGAAAAGGCCAAACCAGTCATCTTGAAAAAAGGTAAGTGGTACATGTTTGGTACATAAAAATAACCTTCTACAACTTTAACTGGAATTACAAACTGGATATGTACATTATTTCTACATTTCTGCTGACAGAACAAGAGGGAGCCCCCAGAAATGCCTCTCTGGTAAAAGAGAGAGTCAAAATAGTGCTCATGAAAAAAGGTACATTTCTTTCGTTTCTTTTTTTTTAAAATCTTTTATTTCTGTATCTCACATTCACCCTTTGTGCTTTCAACTCAGACCTTCCACCACGTCATTCCAGTCATGCCCTATCTCAGACACACAGGGTCTGATGGCAGTGAGACGGATAGAGACAGAAAGAGAAAAAGAGAGAGAGGAGGCAGATCTACATGCAAATGATGGACAAGTTTAACGAAAGTCTCTAAAAGGATGACATTTCAAAATGTGAATTAGTGCATTGTTGTAATTAAATCTAAAAAACATTGAGAGACCTGATCGTATTTTGTTGCTGTTTCGAACTGAGGCTATTTATTTGCACAATACAAATTCCCTTTGTTTTTCACATCTTCTCCTTAGCATTGCACCTACATTTATAGATCATTATAAGTCAGCCAGGAGCGCAACGTGCAAATTCAAATTGTGATTCAAACATGAAGCATGAATTTACATCTAAGGTGTTACAGTTTCTTGTTGCTTGCTGCAGGTTTACTGGGAAATAAAGAATGAAATCAACCTTCAACAGCTGAGTCAATATGCACAAAGAATGGCAATAAAAGTGTAAAATGGCCAATAAAAGGGATGTTATGACTTGCCAAAACAAAATCAATCCAGCCACAAAAAAGTTCATGGCCAGACATAAACCAATCTGGCAGAACTTAAGAGATGTGTCTTTTCTTGAGATCAGACAATTATTCTTAGAGCCTGCATTCCCAGAAAAGCTACACACAGACAGAAAGTGAAAGAAAAACTGCGCAAAACAGGAAAACAAGCATCAGGAAGCAACAGAGAAATAGTGTAGCCAGTCCTTCAGTAGCTCTCAGCATCCACCGTTCCACATCAATACAGCGATCAGTGCTTTCCAGATCACTGGGCTGGGGGTTAAACACTGCTGCCTGCTCTGGACAAAGGTCACCAAAACAGGCTTGCTGTGAGGTCCAATAACCCATCCCAAGGAGCCAGACTCTGGGCTCCAGTCTGACCTGGGCTCCCTTAATCAACACGACCGGAAAGTCAATACAGTGCACGAGTCAATTACCAAGAGAGGAGAACTCATGGGGGCGACGTGATCCAGGGATTTCCCTTATCCAGGCCACCAATCTCTCTGACAGCCAAATCATAGGATACTTATTGGTTTCAGTAGAAGAGAAGATCTTTACATTAATAATTCCCTCCGTCCACGGCTGTATCTCATCTCCCTCGGTGCCACAGAGAGTGAGACCACGCTGATGCACACAGCAGGCGAGAAAATGCAACGCTTGGATGGAAATGAACCTCTCTCGCTGAACTACCTCATTCTCTGATTCTTGGCTCCCTCTGTCCTCTTATTTGTTTCTCCATTCTTTTGTTTTCCTCTCCACCCCTGTCTTTCCCATTCGAATGGTGATGGCAGTTTTGATTTTTTTTTCTTTCACTCTATCACAAATTGTCGATTTCCCACTTTCACTCACTTTACCAGCAATGCAGTCGAAAATACAAGCAGCGATAAATGACAGCCCTCACAATATATTTTGACTTTCGCTGGAAAAATAGTCATGTCAGTCTAAAGCAAAATGTAAACCACTCTGGGGGGGACGAAGCTTA
>MDSQ01000180.1_pt1 | contig 12898 bp, 9 predicted proteins | sample 1008251 | NCBI WGS metagenome assembly MDSQ01 (sample SAMN05526597, study PRJNA338239) | gut metagenome | isolation source: Hindgut content | host: Naso unicornis | place: Saudi Arabia: Red Sea | collected 2016-05
TAATACAGGCAATTGACCAGAGGGAGGGAAGAAACATGCAGGAGAGTAGGCCTATGTCTAAATACATTGCGAGAAGTATGAGGATGAAAGGAGACATGATTTGGTTCATGAAACCATGGTTCTGTTGGTTTCTCTTTCTGTGAAAACGCTTTGAAATGTCTGTAGATGTGATTAAGCGCTTTACAAATAAAGATTGATTGATTGAAAAGTTTCGACAGGAAAACGTTCCATTTTTATTTAATAGGCCTGCTGTTTAATAGAATTCAAATAAATGTTATCAAGTTTTTCTTTATCATTTCACAGTAATTAATTAGTTGAAAGAGACAGTTTTTAATGTATTTTTTGTAATAGACATAAGGTAAAGAAAACCTATAGTCACGACCCACAATCCATACCAGTTGGTGGCGGTAATGCACTAAAGCGTTGTTTGCCTACCGCCAAAAAACAGCAAGAAGAAAAAGAAGAAGAAACGGCTCTGCTGTGAATGTAACCCGCCATCTTGTTAAGTCGAGGAGGAGAAGAGCAGCAGCAGATATGGCTGACTACAGCAGCGTGGCTCCCCCGTCCTCTAACGCCGGTGGCGGAATGAACGACGCCTTCAAAGACGCTCTGCAGCGAGCACGACAGGTAAGAAGGCTGTTTACTCAGCTGGTGTATAAACAGTAAGAAAATTAGGACCGAAAATCGAGTTTCGTTGCTTTTAGAGGTTCCTTACAGCATCACGGGAGCCTGAGCTAACGAAAAATAGCTAAGTTAGCTAACATTGACGCAACGCAGCATTGAAAAAGCGAAAACATGTCTTAACAGAAGTGATCATTGCTAGGTGTACCGAATAAATAACTTAACAATATACGCAGAAGTCATAGTAAAGTCCAAACTTTGTGTGGTTAAATTATGTTAACTGTAGTTTCTAAAGTGAAAGCCTACGCTTTCCTTTGTTGGTCTAGACTTCCTGACAGGAGTGTAGGCCGCAGCCAGAGTGCCCGTCCAGACGCTATAGTATAATTTGTAACGTTGCACTAAAGAAATAAACCATCTGACATGAAATTTCTCGTTTCCTTTTTTGTTTTATTATAGATCGCAGCAAAGATCGGTGGTGATGGCGTTGCGGCTCCCCCGTCAAACGAATTTGGCTACGGAGGCCAGAAAAGGCCCCTGGAGGACGCTGGTGGGTATTTTCCCATGCCTAACCTGAATATCGGTCAGTGACTCAAATCGATTTAATGCAAGTCTTGATAGTTAATGCTTGCCTGTGTGTTGTAGAAACTACTACATTCTAGTTTTCTAAAAATGATATTAACTTGGTTAAATCTCATATCAATTTGCATTTTCTTCCGCAAGTCTTAGCCTTCTTCTATACATAATTTCTAACAACAATTCATCTATGCATTGAGTAGTTGTTAATGTGTTCAGTATTAGCTTATGCAGCTTATTAATTGCATGTGTTAACAATTGAATGATTTTTTTTTTTTTTTTTTTTTGATCTTTACAGCTGTTCTGAATTAGTGCTTGGCAATGAAAATCTAAAAATATTTGGAGGGCAAAGATAAAGTCCCACAATTTCGTTTAAAAATCTAGGGATGCTGATCGGGATCTTGAGGTCATATTTAAGGTTAGGGTTGAGACATTATTGGCCCCAGTGTTTGCACTTCTAGAGTTTTTACTGCAGGTTTGTAAAATGTGTATCATATACTTGATAATGCAATGCCTGATTGCATCATAATCCAGTGAGTTTCCGGTTTGGTAGGTCTGTGGAGGTGGAGGTAATTAAGTCTGATTTGACAAATAGGCAATAAATCCTCCCTTTCATTAAGGCTGTAATGTCCAGAGTATATGTAAACCGATTTGGAGGTTTTGATGCATTTTAAGCATTATAGGTGTTTCGAGGATTGAGTCTCGAAAATTGAGTTTAACACAGTGTGGGCAAAATGTCAGACACCAAAGTGAACTGCAGTGCAGTTACACAGCATTACAGAAGAAATGTGAAGGAGAATCAACTCTTCACATGAGCAGTTTTCAACAAAAACTGAACATTATACTGCAGTGATGTAGGATGTATTGCAGAAGTGTTAAATTGGGCTGCAGTCGTTATCTTATGGGTATCTAAGAAGCTGGTGAGAGTATTATATGCTTGGCCTTGTAGTCACATGTTGTTAACATCCTTTGCTTTAACCATTAACATTCCAGATTATGGTGATGGACCATTTTCAGATTTCAGAGCACTGTTAACAATGTGACAGAAGGTATGAGATACTTATGCTGGTTATTATGTCATGTTTTCACAGACCAGCCAGAGACAAAGAAAGTGGCTACAAATGATGGTAAGCCAGTTAATAGAATTTGAAGCAATAGTTAAATATGTGGCTATAATTTTTGACGATTCACTTCCTAATATAATGTGACAAAATTGGCATGTCTTACAAAATTTTGAAATGAGTAAACTTCTTATGTGTGTACGCGTTTTCCTCTCTAATGTGCTGTATTGCTGTTTTTGCAGCCTTTTCAGCGATGGGAGGAATGGGCGGTCCCCCAAGGTACATATTCAAGTTAAACTGAAATGTTTTTATCTCCCACATTTGGATATTAATTAATTATAGTGCTTACCTGGATATGTGCTGTTATTCTCAGGTCAATATCGGAGGAATTCAAGGTTCCCGATGGAATGGTTGGATTCAGTAAGTTTTCCCCCCCACACTAAGCAGCAAAAATCAACATCTAATTTTTTGTAGTTGAATATTTAGAGTTGACACTGTTTTCTTCTTCTAGTCATTGGAAGAGGAGGTGAACAAATATCACGTCTGCAACAAGAGTCTGGATGTAAAATACAGATTGCACCTGGTAAGATATGTTGCTGATATTGTAGATTTCATAAATACAAAGAAAGTTGTTGTTTTGATTATTGTGGTATGGTTTGCATTAACTGTTGCTTCTCTGTGTTGTAGACAGTGGAGGGATGCCAGATAGATCTGTGACATTAACAGGAGCACCAGAGTCAATCCAGTAAGTTTTTATTTTATCAACTTTTAATGAACATACATCTTTTTGATGCTTGGGTTATCCGTAGAAATAATAAAAAGCTGTATACTTTTTCATTGAGTTATACCAGAGGGTGAGATGTGGGAAATGTCAATGAATGTTTAAGAGAGGAAAAAAAAGAGAGAGAAAAAAATTTGCACCTTGTATTCTGTTATTTTTTTGTGAATGAAATTCTAGCCACTCTAGCGTACAATGAAGTGTCCATCCCAGTATATTGTGGGATTCAGACTGTGAATTGTAACTTTGTCCCAACAGGACTGCAAAGAGGTTACTAACAGAGATAGTTGAGAAGGGGCGTCCAGCTCCAGCATTCAACCACAGCGACGGCCCGGGAATGACGGTCCAGGAGATTATGGTCCCTGCCTCAAAAGCCGGACTTGTCATTGGAAAGGGGGGAGAAACCATCAAAAGCCTTCAGGTGAGTTTCCAGTCTGTTTGAGTGGCAGGGTGATCACATGACCACAGGGGCTGTCGTTGAAACAGGACGCTCATATGTTACACACACTGATGTGCTTTTTTTTCTCCTCTTAACCTGCAGGAAAGAGCTGGAGTGAAGATGGTCATGATCCAGGACGGACCCCAAAACACAGGTGCAGACAAGCCACTCCGCATTTCAGGAGAACCTTTTAAAGTTCAGGTGAGTCAATGCACTTATAACAGTGTAACAGGCTATGAAAGAGTAAGATGTATTTTTTGAAAAAAATTAACTATATATGAGCAAGCTCTGCTTTCAGCCCTTTGAGTAAATCCCTCACTGGAGCTGAAATGATTTATGCTGCCTCATTATTTGTCTCCATGGATATCAGTGGAGTTTGGCTGTAATATGATGGGCTTTGTTTTTCTGCAGCAAGCCAAAGAGATGGTGATGGAGCTGATTCGAGATCAAGGCTTCAGGGAGCAGAGGGGAGAGTATGGCTCACGAGTTGGAGGAGACAGCTTGGATGTGAGTATTTTCAGTCAGCTGTTTCCTACCAGAGAGTAAATAATTTTTTGAATCTGTGTTTTACTTTGGTTTTGTTTTTTCCTTTTAGGTTCCCGTTCCACGGTTTGCAGTCGGAATTGTGATTGGCAGAAACGGAGAAATGATCAAGAAAATACAGAATGACACAGGCGTCAGGATTCAGTTTAAACCAGGTGAGGGGTTAAGACTTCACATCAGTGGAAGGAATGTTAAAACAACATGGTTAAAGGCAAAGTCAGTTGGACACAGTTTAAAATATGTGTGCGGTCCGTGATGAAAACTCATGCACCACGCTGAAAAGCTGATGTATAAACCTAACCCTACATATCTGAGACCTGAACACATAAAAACACTTTGGGTAACATGGAGAGAGCATAGTTTGTACCATTGTGTAAATTACAGACAAGATGGTCAATTTCTGCAGTTTTCCAGCCAACAGAAAAACTAACCACATTCTTTTCACCCAATAGATGATGGCAGCACACCAGACAGGATAGCACAGATCATGGGGCCCCCTGATCAGGCTCAGCACGCTGCAGAAATTATATCTGATCTGCTGAGGAGTGTCCAGGCTGGTGGGCCTCCAGGACATGGCGGTGGAAGAGGCCGTGGTCGTGGCCAGGGGAACTGGAACATGGGCCCCCCTGGTGGCCTGCAGGAGTTTACGTTCACTGTCCCAACCATGAAGACCGGCCTCATCATCGGAAAAGGCAAGTGATTCTTCAAAAGTAGGACTCCACATTGTTTGTTTGAGCTTCATAGTTTTGGAACAAATTTAAAGCAGAAAAACGCTTCAGTGTGTCATGTCCACTGATATGTCCTTCACACTTCAGCTGGCTCTGATGGAGAGAGGCTGGTGAATTTACTAGAGGTAAAGGTTTGTTTCTGAATTCTTTAGGTGGTGAGACAATCAAGGGCATCAGCCAGCAGTCTGGAGCCAGGATTGAGCTCCAGAGGAATCCTCCACCCAACTCTGATCCTAACATCAAGATGTTCACAGTTCGCGGCTCTCCTCAACAGATAGACTACGCCAGGCAGCTGGTGGAGGAGAAAATCGGGGTAAGACACTAGGAGTATGTTATAAGGTTATAAGGATATTTATAGAGACGTTTGCTTCTTATGAGCTTGTTTACTGACAGGGATGTTTGTTTTTCAGGGACCAGTCACTCCAATGGGTGGCCCACATGGTCCCCCTGGTCCACATGGAGGTCCAGGCCCACATGGCCCACCTGGACCACCTGGACCCCCTGGGGCTCCCATGGGTCCATACAATCCTGGACCATACAACCAGGGACCTCCAGGACCACAGTAAGTACACTAGTGTTTGTTTTTACCTCATCTTTAATCCTCTTTGTAATAACATGAAGATTTTGACAGAGGTGAAGTCATGATTTAGCTGATGGTTGTTTTTTTTCTGTCATTAGTGGTCCACCTGCGCCTTACCAGCCTCAAGGATGGGGCAATGGATACCCGCACTGGCAGCAGGGACAGCCTGATCCAAGTGAGTACATGCTATCAGTTGATAGACTGGTATGTTAGATGGAAACGTAAGAAGCTCTTCATCATTGGCCTCTTTTATTTGAGCCAATCTTTTCATTGCTGCTCTGTTAGTTACAAGCCAGTAACTCATTCCCATATCATTTTATATAGTGGACAGCTACATTTGTAAGGGCCTGGCCGAAATATCAGTTTATGTTATTTGCCAAACACAGATAAATCAGTATCGCCGTATACATACGATATGTGCTGATATTGAACTGTTTTGTAAGACAAGAAAAATATGCTTGTACTCATGACTCAAAATGGTGTGATAACAGATTGTCCAGCAGATGGCGGTCTGTTATTTAATGACTAATGTGTAATATTTCGGTCATTATGTCGGATATCGTAATTGTCTTGCCCCCCTTTATATTGGTATCAGCGTTGGGCCTGACATCTATAGCTTTATAGCTTTTATCTTAAGTTTTCTAGTAACAACTTGTTTGTTGTTTCCAGATAAAGCAGCAGCCGATGCCAACGCAGCAGCGTGGGCAGCCTACTATGCGCAGTACGGCCAGCAGCCGCAGGCTCCCATGACCCCAACAAGTGGAGCTCCGGGCACGACTCAAACCAACGGCCAAGGTAACTGAAGTGTTTCTGAAACGTCAAACTGTCTGTGCCTCTAGAGGAAGCAGAGTATTTTTAGATGAGTGTAGAGCAGTGTAGTATTCTAACTTAAGTATTGTCTCGTGCTGAAGTCTTCCTGGTGTCGCTAACAGGAGACAAGTTGGTTTCACCTTAAATAACTTTGCTTTTGCAGAGCACCTTTTTTTTTTTTTGTTTGTCGGGTTCACGTCTTCTCAGACATGCAATTTTCCTGCAGAGATACTCTGAAGGTAATCACCTGAGATTAATTTTGCCATCCAGCCAAATAGAGGAAGGCAGCGCACGGCTCCTCAGAAACCACCTCCTCGTCTATTATTCAGCAGCGAGCTCTGCCGTGTTGTAGCTGACATGATGACTCCTGCCCAGAGTTGCATGTTCTGACTCCAACAGCCGATCGCTGCGTGGCTCCTCTAGCCTGCAGGGCTCCAAAAACACAGCACAAGCTGAGTGAAACTGAGAAAAATCTCATTCCCCTCAATGAATGTTTGCGACCGATTTCCAGAGCTGGTTGCTGTGCCGCTGACTCTTATCGGAGGTGACGCAGCAATGCTTCTCTCCGTGACAGTGAGAGGCTCTGACAGGACACCCTGCATTTACCGCTTGTTTGCTCGCTTTGTGTCAGGCCACATTGATATTCACAGGCGCGTGTGCATGTTGGTGTTTGCGTGTTTCCATTAAGCGTGTGTTGACTGGGTGAGAGCCGCAGCTCCTAATTGTCCAGGAGTGTGTTTCTGTTTATCCCGCGCCGATCAGGCAGATGCTGGCAGATACAAAGAGTCTAATCTGGCCGCCTGCTTAGCGTCAGCTCTCATTTAATGGGCTCTTCTCAAGCGTTTGAGACCATCAGCCTCGCAAACGTTGAGCCGTTCTCAAGGCTGCAAGAACTCAATCACAAAAATGATTTCAAAGGTACAGTACAGCTGGGTATTTTTCAAGCTGATTGCTGGTGTGTATTTTTAACACTTGACAATATTTTTCCTCATAAGAAATTACTGTAGATGAAATCAGTTTGGATGGAATCAAAAATCAATTTTAATCTGAAAAGACACTCTACTAATATTAAGCTCAGGACTTTATGTGCTTACTGTCTGTCTGCTGCTATTATCCATCTCTAAAATGGGCGAGACTACACGAAGTTGGGCTCTGACTGTGGCTTACGTCATACAAATATACTCATAATATGTTAGTTCATCAGTTACATTAAGCTGTTGCAGCAACAATTAATTTGTCTGAATACATTAAGACTCCTTTCCAACCAAAAACTGACCAGCGGCTTGTATGAGCAGCACTTAGACTGGCCCACAGTAGCGCCTTTAATACTGGAGTTAAAATTATAGTAAACTTTATACTAATACCCAAGTCCTGAAGGAACAGTGAGTCTAAAATAATGAGAAAAATTCTGAACTATTCCATGAAGACACTGTGGTACCTTGAAGACAGAGGAGCTTATAAAAATTGTTATTGTGTGCTTTTTTCAGACATTATTCATGTGTGTGTGTGTTTGTTTGTTTGTTTACCATCAGGATTTATTGACTGTGAGAAGCAAGTACTCACTGGTTTAATGATATGAGTGTCGGTGCGCTTGTTGGTGTGTGTGCTGGTGGACCAGCACTGAAATGCACACCAGTTGACTGAGGGTGTCTGATTAATTGCGAGCCAGGTTGTTTGATTTAATTTCATTCAATGCTACCTAAAGCAGTTTGCCTTTATTAGTGTAAGGCTGAAGTTAGGGAAGTGTCATGCAAATGAATGCAAGCCGATGTCCTGAAATGTATGCTAAACTAAGTGTGCCTGTGGCGTGCATGCATATTTACTCAGTGCCATCACCCTGGAAAACACGCTGGTCATCCTGTCCACCGTGGCGCCCGATGCGGGACGTTACTACGCGCAGGCAGTCAATGACAAGAACGGGGAGAACAAAACCAGCCAGCCCATCATACTCACAGTGGAGAGTAAGTACACATGAAAGGCAAAGAAAACTACGCTAAAAGATGTGTTTTCTGGTGTGTTTATGTCTCCTGAAATGTCAGACCTTGACTATATTGAGTGTATTATGAACCAAATGCATCAATAGTGGTGGCGCGGCACAAAGACTGTGATTCATTTATCCAGAATTTTTTAATAAGGAAGAGAGAGAAGAAGTCCTTTCAGGCACTTTTCAGGGCTTTTCTTTACCTTTTGTGTCAAACAACAAAGAAGACGTCTTTATTTGTCATATTATATTAAGTAGAACATGGTGAAAATTCTTCTCTACAAAAATAACCCATCCACATGGTGCCCTGGGAACTACTCCAACTTTAGGACAGTGCTGTAAACAAGGCCACCAGCAGGAGAGTTTTACCTTTATTTACATTCTTTTTGGTGGTTGGGGAAACCAAAGCACAGGGAGAACATGAAATTAAACAGGATCAAACCCAGGACCTTCTTGCTGTGAGGTAACAGGTTTTTTTTGTTGTTGTTGTTGTCATAGTTGTTGTTATTTGTATTAGAATTTACCTGAAATGGATTTGACCTTCACTGGAAGCTTTTCTTAATTGTCTAGTTTGCCTGATTTTTAAGCCCCTTTCCGACCGCGGGAACTTTAGGCAGGAACCAGGAACCTTTCGAGGAGCCATGTCCAGACCATCCAGAGCTTAACGTAAACAAACATAACAACAACAACAAAAAAAATTAAGCACAACAAATACTGCAGCATCAGACATCATAAAGTGGATTATGAAATTGTCATGAAAATTGTTTCATAATCGTACTGTGCCCTAACATGAACGGGTGTTGAATGGCAGGTGCTGGTTTTAATAATTCAAAACAATAGAGTTATGCAGCTTGTGCAACTTTATTGACCCCAAAAAGGTATGAATCTGTGTAACACATTTACAGACAACAACAATGTGCAATAAACTTACAGAAGGAAAAGAGGTAACTGCACTACAGTAAATTCAAGAACCTCATTAGACCTGTAGGTGTGTCTAGCCCCTCCGCTTCTACAGTAGCTGATGAAGCCCCCTCAGGCTGGTGCAGCGCAGGGTCACTCCATTCTTCTCTGTATTCATCCCCATTCAGTTCACAGAGGTCAGTCACTCTGGCTCTGCTTGTTTTGTGGTTGTACACAAGTTGCTGGGGCGTCAGTCATCCATTGTCCGTGAAAGGTTTTATCAGTCAGCTTTTCAAAGGATAGGCTGCATCACTGAGTATTTAGTAACCCATATCCTGTCCACCAATGTTCTTTGTTTGATTAAGCTGTAGCAAGCCCCTATCCACCAAATCCCACAATCCAGACAGGTGAAATACTCTGGCATCATGCATGCTTCCCGGTGTACCAACGAAAAACATTCCAGAAGAGCCCCCTGCCATCCACCACAGCCTGCAGGACGATTGAATGCCAGCCTTTGCGGTTGAAATACTCTGTGTGGTATTGCTCTGGTCCAAGAATTGGGATGTGGGATCCATCTATTGCACCCACACACTGTGGCAGTCCCCATCTGCGCTCAAAATACATTGCCATTTCCTTCAGCTTCTCCCTGTTTGGTAGCTGTATAACTCTGGTCATGAGTACCGTCTCCACTGCAGAGCAGAAGTCGCGTACACAGCTTCATACCATAGAAATGCAGACTCCAAACAAATGAGAGATGCCCCTGTACCCGCTATTGGTAGCAAGTTTCCACAGTGCAATGGAAACTCTATTTGGCGCAGGTATACAGTAGCAGTAGTCTGTGTCACATCTCCCCAGCTCTCCTTGAAGCCTACGGCAGAAGTACTGAAATGTGTCCTTGGACATCCGAAAATTCTGTATCCACTGGGCCTCAGTGAAAGTCGGAACCACAGTTTCCCACCACTCTGTGGCGCTATTGTGCACCCAGACGCTGGGCAAAACAGGGCGCCTTCTGTAGTACTCGCATATCAGAAACACACACAGATGCACCAAACATAAGCTTATGTGGTCTACAGTAACATCATGCTCTTGGATCACTTGATACATTAACTGCTTGACATGATTACTTACCATTCATCTTCTTTGTGCTTGATGGCGGGAGTGCGTCTCAGCCAGCTCACAGTCAATCTCTGCAATGGCTTGTAAAATCCGTCTTCATGCTTTAAGTCCAGCATTTTGGGCATTTTGAATCTGCTTTGCAGCAAGCGCTCGCCTCCTTGCCAGGGTGGATTCAATGAATCCATTTGCAATGTGATAAAGCACAATCAGCAAAAACACTGCTTGAATTTCCTCCATGCTCACAGACTGTTGAATCGCAGAATGATGATGTCTACCGGTCCATCGCTCTAAATGGCGTAATCATTGTTGTGGTATAGCCTTCGTTTTCTTCTTGCCACCACCTATCGGACTGGCGGTTTGCTGAGGTTTCTTCACAAAATCTCCCCAGGACTTCAGGCCGTGGGTCAAAAATGCAAAAAAACGTCACCACAGGAGCCTTTTAGTTCCTTGAAGAGGTCATTTTGGTCAGAAAGCGCCTTATGATTGTTGTCCTTATGCAAGTGTCCGCTCAGCCCTCGTAAGAAACAACACTTTTCCATCATGTTCATGTTTTTCTCCTTCTTCCTGCTGCCTTTCATTTACACTGCCTGTGTGAACAATACAGGCACAAATGAAATGCCTCAGCTGAGTAATGATTGCAGCTTTTCACAAAAGCACAGCTCGATAACTTTTAAGGCAAAGCTAACTCATAAAAATAAGTCAAGGTCATGCTAGTCTATTAAACTGCATAACAAGCATAAACTGTGTTGCTGTGCACACTTCCACATTTATTACATTTAGTGGATTTGAAATTTCGTGTATAATTTGATTTCTTCACTGGGAGTCACTGTGTGTTAGAATATGTTATAATATGAAGCTTTATTTCCACCCTGAAGTTGGCATTAGGATGGGATGACCGTGGAATCCACTGCTGCTCTGAATAAGATTACATTGTCCCCAGGGAAGAACAGGAATGTGTATGTAAAGACGTGTGTGTCTATGCATTCATAAGTGTACAGTACTCATACTGGCGTGTGTGTATGTGTGTGTATGAGAGAGAGAAAGGGAGATAAAGAGAAACGAGAGGAGGTGTCACAGATAGAGGCAGCGACAGAGATAACTGTGGGAATCTAGCAGCTCTCTCATCTTTCTTAATGATACATTTGTGATGATACATTTGCAATGATGACATCTCTCGTCTTAATTTGAAGTGTCTCCGCCTTTGTCAGCTTCGCACAAGACAGGATGTGAAATTGGGGTCTCGGAATGGGATGTTTTATTAGCTGCTGGATATTGCCAAGGTGGTTAAGATGGGCTATTTGATTTGCACTGCTCCTTTCATTTACACTCTTTGATTTGCGATAAGTGACTTTTCCTTGGGAAGAAATCGGTAGTAATTTCACAGTTTATGCTGTCCTTCTGTATCTCTCTCTCTCTCTCTCTCTCCAATATGACAAGCCTTATGGTCTCCTCTCACACACTTCTCAGGGGCTCCCATGTGCAGCCTCGAGGCACGATTGTGGCAAATGATGCAAATGAATTGATTCCAATACAAATGAACTCATGATAGTAATCCCATGCTAAGTGGCTGCTGCTTAATTTCATATTGATGAATGAACTGCCTCAGCCGGCGCTCAGAACAATGGTGTCTAATTAGAGCGACACTAATTGCAGACACATTGATTGGGTGGCAGAGCAATCTTGTGAAGATCTTATTGGATCATCTAAAGAGCTGTTTCTGGAGAAAACATTTGAGGGCCTTTTGATGTGAGTTTGTAGTATTTAAAACCTTTAATGGTAAGGTTTTGTGAAATTGAAAGCGTTATATTAGTCTTCAAAATTCAAATCACATTTAGGCAACAGCAGGAGGAGGTTGGTGAATTGTGAGGCATCCAAAATAGTAGCTGTCAGGCAACAAAAAAAGACAAAACATAACGTGTTGCTCGCTGAATATAAATTAGTTTCATATGCATGCATTAACAAAACACAACCTCAGTGACCCTGTAAGCCATGTCGGAACTGACAGCAGGGAAATACAAACTGGTGCCCTTTAAGTGGGGTCTCTAAATCATAAAAATGCATGTATACAGATTAATTTCATAGATAAATATGAAGACAGAAGGTCATTCTTTAGAGGTGTAGAGAAAGAGAATGATAAAGAGGATTAAAAAGGAGTTCTTCTGCTAATGAAGGAGGTGCCACACAAAACATTTGAATTTGTTTACAACTGCCATCCCACATTTAATTTTGCAACTTCCATTAATTGGCTTTGAAAGAAACCTTTACATCCATTAAAGATGCAGCTAAAGCTAGGAGATATTTAGCCTAGCTTAGCATAAAGGCTGTTAAGGGGAAACAGCAAACCTTTTTTTCAGAAGCAGTGACTTGCTGAAGTCTTCTTGAACCCAGCTGACTAGGGATGCACGATAATTATCGGCCCGACACTGCAAAATATGATGTAAATTTCATTGCATGGATAATGAAATTTTAGCCTAAACTGAGCCGATAATAAGAAGCCAAAATTGCTTTCATTGACTTGGTTTTCATGGATTTTATCGACAGCTCAGCATGTTGTTGTCGTGGTTGTGATGTAGAACTACAGCACCTGCAGAGCCACACAGTCGCAGTGGAGACAAACAACATGTCGCATGTGTGGACATTTTTCACAATTTCAGAAGTGTCATTTGTTGTTATGTAAACAGCAGTGATTTCATACCCTCAGGTGTTTATAAATTATATTACAGGTTATCATCATCTTTTTGAAATACAAAAATGTGAAATTAATTATC
>MDSQ01000181.1_pt1 | contig 12890 bp, 6 predicted proteins | sample 1008251 | NCBI WGS metagenome assembly MDSQ01 (sample SAMN05526597, study PRJNA338239) | gut metagenome | isolation source: Hindgut content | host: Naso unicornis | place: Saudi Arabia: Red Sea | collected 2016-05
GAAGTGTGTATACAATTTCACACCACTGGCACAGCGTACAGTGGGGGATCTTGTGTTAATTGACTGTCTTTGGTTCTGTTAAATGAGACACTCTGGTCTGCGGAGCATTTCCTATTTTTGTCACCAGCCGCTCTTCATGTTACGACGCACCGCTCCTGTCGCTTAGTAACCATGACACGACAGTGAACCTATGTGCATGTAAAGAAGGAGCAAGAATTTTGTTTGTTATTTTAATACATTTTAAAACATATCCTTTAACTTCTGTTGCTTCGTCCATTACGATGACGATGCAATTGTTCTACAAACACACCCACTGGAGGAAGCAGCCACTGAATTGAGTCACAGCAGTATAAATAACCTACAAACAAAAAACTCTGACTCTAAACATATGGATGAATTAAGTAAAATCAATGCCAGTGTAAATGACACGTCTCAGTATGTGGGCAGTGACAGTTACAGCGTTTGAAACAGACATGTTTAATTACATATGTAAAGGCAGCATAGATGAGCCTTAAGCTGAGGAGGTGAACTTGTTAAATATCACACATGCTAAACAGCAGCATGCATCATCACTGTGAGCAGGTTAGTATGCTGATGGCAGTTTAGGTCAAAGCGCTGCCGTGCAAAGTGTCAAAGAGCCACAAGCATACGTATAGCTTTAAATTAGTCTTGTCTCAACCCTTCACACGCAGCTTGGGAATTTTGTTTCCCTTAAAGCAGCTTCAAGCTTGTTAAAATCATCTTTCCCTACACAATTACATGTGTGTTCTGTGTTAGCCTTCTGCACATTTCTATTTTTATGCACATTTACCCCAAATTCAGTCTGAAATATTTGAACTCTTGGGATTTGCACTGTTAAGATTGAAGTTTCTGTGGCCTCGAACAATATTTGGCTGCTCAGCGTGAGGCCACCAGCGGGCTGCTGCATATTAAAAGGTGCTAATACAGCAGCAGTCACTTCATAGGAAGAGTTATCAGGTGAGAAGCAAAACAGAACATGAAAAATTTAGCCGTGTGGCTGCAGCTCTCTCATTTATTACTTCGTCATTCTAGTTTTTGCTTCGCTGAGATGTTCTGATATTGTAACAGAGAAATGGTCACAGATGGCAAGACCAAGGCAAGAAAAAAGGAAAGAGGACAGGAAATGAACAAGGAGAGCAAAGAAAAAAGGAAAGTGAAAGAAGGGAAGGAGGAAGGAGGAAAAGTTCAGATAAATCTGTTTCACCTGGACTACTGCCATTTCAACTTACAGCAAATGCACACCCACACCTCGAACTTACAAATGTGAAAAAGCTTTTTTATTACTATAACAACCTGCGGTCATTATCTGATGACTTTTGAATTTGTCTTAGTGGAGGACTTCAGTCACAGTTTTGACTTGAGGCCAAGTGAACCGGCCAGAATATGTTAGCCGGGCTTCACTTAGCAAAAAAAAATCTATACATTTAATTCCACATTAATCATTTTTCTACTCTGCTTTTATCTTGTAATCTGGCTCACACAAAGAAAAGTCTGTGTGAAAGACAAAATAAAAGAAAACAAATACTGAAAACTGTAGAGTTAAGGTAATTATTGATTTATTTAAAGAGAAGTTGGACTTAAATGCCACAGAGACAAACGTCCGCAGAGAAAATCACTTATTCATATTTCAGCCGTCGCTATGTTGCAGTCAATCTTCTATCATTTCAAAAAGAATCAATACTAAATCTCGCCTTTTCAGTAATATATTCCCCATTTTTTGAGAACTAATCTGCCACATGAAACACAGATATTTCTTCAAGCTGGATGAAACCTGAGTAGAATTTGTAACAACAACCTATTCAAGCTCTTTTCCAATAACACCTGTATTAAAAATGTCCTTAAAATGCACTATGCTACCCATCAAGGATAATAGTTCATGAGCTGGAAACCATTTTAATGTAACAGAGTGATTGGAATTAGACACATTAGCTGGGAAATGAGACATTTTAACATCAAGTAGTGATGTATAGCGTGCGCCTGAGGAGGTATGGAGGGAAAATGGTGGGAGCTTTGTATTAAATCTCAAACATCAAACCCTGCAGACAGGCCAGGCTGCTGCGACTGAGCTGCAAATCATCTGATCTGCAGGTATCAAAGGGCCGACACCAGGCTGCGGGACAAAAGGGATGACGGCACTGGATCCAGTGTGCCGTGGTTGCAGTGCGCTGGTGGCGAGAATGAGGGATCGAACTGAAAGAGGACACGAAAAAGTGATGCAGCGTGTCAAGATGTGATGCAGCTTAAAGGCAAAAATTTTAAAAAGGCAAAAGCAAAATAAATGAATAATGCAAAAGAAAAAGGCAAATGCTGACTTTGACTCTGATCTACAAAGCTGGCTGTAAAACATTACACTGCACTTTTCTAAAATACCCGCTGCTGATATCTGAGATTAGCATTTTAAGGACATCTGCAGCTGAGACAAAGGATATACCTTCACTTTGCCAGAGAGTCAACTCAGGTAACTACTTTTACCAGAGAAGTGCTTCACTGAGCTGCAAGTTATTTAGTAGCTGTTGTAAAGGAAAACTAAGAACAGATTCCCACATGTTACGCTCAGTGAACAGAATAATGCAAATGTGAAAAAGTGTCAGTGATCAAAGACAACTACATGATATTCATGAACTTTCACATCAAGTCTGGTTTATTTGAACGATTTGCTGATTATGGAAAGACGACTGTGAAAATCATTAAAGGAATAAATTTTTAAAAATCCTTGTAGCACACTTTCCTTCAATTTCACACCACAGAAAATCATTCTTTTCTTTAATATTCAAGACAAACACGAGGAAAAAAACGGTGGCACAACTGCTTAGGCTCTTCTTTGAACTGACAGGAAACAAGAGGAGTCAATACAGGACAAGAGGGAGTCCACAACTTTGCCGGATTCTCCACAAATGTGTTTACACCACGGCTGCATAGTGATGCTGATGTGTAATCAGTGCTGTCAATCAATCAAGGTGGTCATATGTTTGGGTCCAAGGGACAAAAATAAAGGTAATATTCATGCATGATGAAATGTATCTAAAAGTAAAACAAATAAAATCCCAAACTGAAAACTTAATTTACAAAATAATAAAAGGTGATTGGACAAATCATCAGAAGACACCTCTCGACTGAGTATAACAGGATAAACAGTACAATAATAAACACTATATACAACAGTACTATTGTAACAATATGAAACAAACAGGGTATTACAAAAGATGTGTTTGCCATTTCAGAGAGGAATTATAAATAAGGGGAACCATAACTATATTTTTCATTCATTGTGAGCAAAGCAGGAGCGCTGACATGGCAGACTGCAAACTTGACAATTTGGGAGCCCCAGCATGATTAGACAGCACTGTCGGCGGCCAGGCAGGAGAGTCGTGGCTCTGTGGTGTGCAGGGATTTTACACTGAAGTATGAGCAGGATGTCCACTTTTAATTTATTCTGAGGGAGTAAAAATCTGATGTTGTTACATCACAGATGACAAAGAGAGGCTCTCTAACGAGTTTTACAGGCGAGACGTGAAACTCTTTGAGGCTGAAAAAGGAGCTCAGTGCAGCTCTGAACTGGAAAAAGGAAAGAGTTACATCAGTTAATTTATTGTTAAGCAAAATGCAAATTCGACACTCAAATGTTTTCAAAAAAAGCAACACTGTTGCTTTTTCTGCACATATTGTTGCATGTATGTGAATTTGCTACAATGTTCAACTTTAGGAAGAACTTTTTTTTTTTTTTTAACTATATCCCTTAACAGAGTTTTCTCTGCCCGCAGGACACTTTGTTTAGGCTAATTAAACTTACTTCCCCTTCCACCCACACAACATCAGCCTGGCAGAACCTCTCAGTGCATTTTTAATCTTCGGAGGGCGTGATCAATGGACGCTGAGTAAAATGCCTCTGGACACAACTGGACAGACCTAAAACCACGCAGAGCAAGAAACCAAAGGGACACAAATGCAGTCATTTTCAAGAAGAGAAAAAAAATGGTGGTTTGGTCACAAATACTCTCAAAATACAGCAAAATGGTATAAATGTGTTTCTGGAGAGCAAAGCATTAACAAAATCATGATCCTTTTTTGATCAGCACTGCCGAGTTTGACAGTATGACCTCAAATTTGCGCGGTTGAGTTGTGCTCTTACCACCAGTCGGAGCTGCGAAACACATATGTAACTTTTAAAGTCTGGACCAGTAAAGCTCCTCCTCTGTAGGACGGGTGAAGATCTGACTGAATGGGAGGGGGCAAAATCTGCCAGAGCTAATAAATCAAGACATCTGCAGATTTCATTTGTTCCCGGGCAAATGTGACATAATCTGAGTGTGAGCAACTTGACCACAGTTCAGGAAACAACTGAGCAGCTTTAGTTGTGTTAAACCCTTAATGTATTTGTTGAGGCTGCAAGTATTATCACAACTCCTTTGCTTTGATGCCATATGTTATCACACCTACTAACTTAGTTGCACTGGACTTGCATTTTGAAATACAGTGCCAGCAGACATTTAATTGCTACAGGGATTAAACTTCAGAGTTTCTATTATAGAGTCTAACAAAACACATCACAAACCCAAAACCTGAGGGCAAAACTTCTGATTATTGTCATATGTCCTCCAAGTAATCTGAAATTCACATAATTCCCAAAACAAGACACTGTGGCCAAGGCCGCTTGTCAAGAGTGTTGCAGCAGCGTACATCTCATCCCCTAACAAGCAGACACAAGCACTAAAAAAGAGTCTCTGCTGGCCCGAGCGACGTTTCTGTCAGACCAACTGATGTGACAAAACTTTGATGGGCTTCCAACTCTGAGGGTTCAAATGAGGTGGCAGAATAAGCAAATAAAGCTAATAAAAAGATGAGCGAAGGGAGGCTGATTTAATGAGACAGGTGGAGAGTCTGATTTAACGGCCACTCTTACCCTAAGAACCTTGAGAGATGGTAAGTGAGTTATTAAGGACAGCCCCGGGGACGACGCCGGCCCATCACAACAGCAAGCAGCCCTCCTGTCATTTTATTCACACAATATAACACGCACAGTCCGGTCCGAGTCGGCTGTCAGCTGACATGACGCTCCAGATGCACACTTAGACTGCAGATCAGCTTTAATAACTCTGTCAGTATTAGAGCATCATTAAGTTAGACCTATAAAATCTGGCAACAATTCACCAAAATAAGAGCAGGAACAAAAGTCTGTTTGTCTAACAGCACTAATAAAAAAAGACATTGCTCACTAACACTAAGCTGCAGCCACAGCCAAAGATCCGGCTCAACAGTGCTTCAGTATGCACGCTACAGTATGAGTGCAGCTTCATCCTTACCATTTTGGAGGTGGTGGTATCGATCTGCTGGGTGGCAATTAGCATTGACATGACTGAAGTGACAGCAAAAGCTCCTCCAACACTCCCCTCTTCTTCTTTTTTCTCCTTTTCCTCAATACAGAAAAGTCCTCTGGACAAGTGCCCGAATGAGTGGGAGGCTTCACCTGAAGTGTGTGTGTGGGGGGGATTAGTGGAGCCCTCTTCCTCGAATCCCCGAGACCTCCACGTCAGCTGACGAGCACGCTCCAAGCACACTTCCACGTTAGCCAATCAATCACATAGCGACAAGGATTCGGTCTGGTGCGCAGTGATCCATTCGCCAGGATAAGCTCTTTGGAAATGTGTGCTCCTCGGCTCCACTCGCTCCCCCTGCCTCTCTCCCCCTCTGCTCCCCTGTTTCTTCCACAGCGCTCTGCCTCTCCCTCTTTGACTTTTCACAGCCTCTCGATCTCTCTCATTGACTTTGCTCTCTTACAGGTTTTATTAGTCTTTGTCTCTCCAAGACAAGACATCTTCTCGGACTCTCACTTGGAACTGCAGACGGTTTGTGTATTTGGCTACTCTCTCCCTCCGCTGATTCCCTCTAAGTCTTATCCTTACCTTTCCCCCCCTCCCTGCTAAGCACTTCCCCACAAGAGGCTGACTGTTTTCTTTCTTACTTTTTCTTTTTTTTTTTTGGCGAGTTCAGCACCTGAACTAAATTGGGAGGTTTAAACGTAATCTGTCGGGCTGGCCATGGGAGAGGCATCTGCCAGCAAACACAGCCAAACAGCGTTCTTTACATCTCAATCACAGCTTTACTGAGGCAAAGGTGTGTGTATGTGCGTGTGTACATGTGTGTGTGTCTGCTGAGAGTGGGCAGATGGGCAAAGAGAAGGAGATACAGAGAGTGTATGAGGGAAACAAGAACAGACGTGAGAGAGGAATTTCGGTGCGATTAAAGTAGAACTGCAACAAAATGCAATAAACAGATGCTAAAAATGTTTGAAGTTGTTGCATAATGTTTGCATGACTCAGGTTATTAGATATTGAACATGGCTTCAATGCAACTTTAACTACAGTTTGTGTTTTTGCAGGTCTGCAGGTGAATAACGTGTCTGCTGCTGTTCGCCAATCTGCAGCTCAATTTAATCAGCCCCTGTGATATGCTGTAATAAACTGCAGGTGATATATTCGTGCCATGAATCTCACCTCATAAATTACCCCCACCTTTCCGGAAGATTGGTCCTGGGCACGGTGCAGGACAAATCTAAATTTATGTAGCGTTTATAGCTACAGCGTGGTCAAAGCCAAAGTGCTGAAATTGAACGACTGGTTTTACACTTGCCTGACGCGGGCCACGCCAGCGGCTGGTAAATGAGGAGCAGTGGAAGACTGCTGGGGTGACGCTGGGCCAGGATTGAAAAAGACTGAAAGGTTTAACTCAGGGCAGCGCAAACTTTGGTGATAAGAAAGTTCTAGAAGTTTTCCATCATGTTTTACTTGCTTGGTCAATATTGGTCTAACTCGGCAAACCTTCAGGGTGGTTTTATTTAGTCAAGAAAAGAGCAGGGACAGCAAACTGGCTGCTACTGATGGACATCACAGAAATGCAAGTTTCCTGGCCTCTTTTTGCTTTTTTGTTGCAGCAGTTTAAGTAGCCACGGCATTGTCTGGAAATTCTGTTCATAAAATAACAGACAGAATTAAATGGTGGCAACAACTGGAGAAATAAAGACGGAAAAGGGATTAAGATGATCAAAAGACATACCATCTAACAGCATTGATCCAAATTTTCTACACTTACTCAAATTTCTTTAAGAGGTACCCTACAGCATTAGATAAGCTAAAATAAGATATGACAGACTAAGGTTGTTGTTGTTTAAGCAGCTCAAGAACAGATTACAGGCAGAGACGTTTTACAGAAGAAGAGACATCACCATTAAATTTGAATAGGAAAGGCTGTGATGCCAAAGATGGCACATAACCCCGCCTCTTACCCTCAACAGCCAATCGTATACTTTGTTTACAGCAGAACTGGGAAATCTATTAGCCAATCGCTTGGCTGTACTGCAGTGTAGAGCGTCACAACTGTTTCAATCGATTTGGAGTATCAGCAGAAGAACTTCTAAGGGGAGAATATCACTCTAGTACACAGTTTCTGAGTTTCCGAGACAAGTGAGGTTATTCAAACATTAGACGCTAAACTCTTAAGTTAGAGTCAGAGATGTATAATTAAATCTAAACAGGATGGAGCCGCTCAGCCTTGCTCTCATACAACCCACAGAGTCGATAACTGTGCACATGCACGGTAGAAGTCTAACCTGCTGAAAAAACTTGTTTATTTTGGGGCAAAGTCACCAAACGATTTTAGCGAATTTGATCAGAACTGACTGCTTATTCTATTCATGTTGTTTTTATGTCCAGGCGACCACCGAAAGTGAGGTCATGGCTCTCTCCCCATTCATTTCAATACGGTAGATAGTTTCCAAGATGGCTGCTGAGTAGCAAGACTGGCCTGTAAGGACTCTGGTACAGGCAGAAAACGATTAAGTGAGAAGTAAAGAAAATATCAAAGAATACTTAATTATAATAGTTAATTAACAAACTAAAACACACAGGGTATGCACACTAAGATTTGAACTGCACAAATATAATACAAGCAATGATAAAGAATTGCAACACTGGACTCAAACATGGGAGAAAAAGTGACTGCATAAAAGCAAATGTTTTCCATTCCGTTCAGCTTTAAAAGCTGACTTTCATAAACCCGTCTTCCAGAAATTAAATTTATACAACACGAATTTGTAGCAGTAAATAGGTTTTGAAGCAAACATAATGCTTTTTGAATGGCTTTTTAGTTACATAATGAGAAAATGTTAATCAACGTTATCGGGCAAGTCATTTGTTTTCCAACACAATATTACATGCAATACAATGTCCTTTAGTAGAAAGTACAACATTGTACTTGCCCTGATGAAGGTGTTAATGGCTGTAACATGGCGTGTTTTTAACTGAAAAGCCATGAACCAATGAAGGCTTTTTAACATCATCCTCTTGAGTGCCTCAGACTTCATCAACAACTCAGCAACTATAGCATCATTAGACCTTTTTATGTTTTTCTTTCGGCACTGGCAGCCCTTGTTTAGGGTTAGCGAACAATGGAGGTGTTGATTTACTGCAGAAAAACTCAGCAGTGACTTGAGACTCACTGTAACCCCAACCACCATCTGTCCTCCCCTTAACCAAATCTAACCACAGACAGGAGTCACAATGCAAAACCCTGGACTGAGGTATCGACTAGAAGATCAAGCAGGTAAACATCCTCCCTGTTTTCTAATCCCATAGAAAAATGTGGTGTCTCACTCCCTCCAAAAAAAGCTGCATTTGAGTCAAAACCCATCTGATGCTTACAGTTAACATAGCAGTAGGATTGGGAAAAATATTAAGTGATATATAAACATAATTTGATGGGAAAAAAAGGCTTCATGTGAAGCACATCTTTTTTTTCTTAGGCAATGGGTAATAATTCAGATTTTATAAGTGTGCAGCTTATTTCTTGACTTAAGCTTCTGTCAATGACACGTCTTACACACATTTCATTATATAAGTCTGCAAATGGAGCAGAAAATGAAAGAAACAAGGTATCCTGAATTGCTTGGAGGCGTTTTGTGTGTAACTGCAGTAATTAGGGACCTGGAAGAGGCGTTCAGTTAGCAGGAACATCAAAAGCAACAACAACATAAACAACCTAACTGCCGGAGCATCATACAGTAAAAAAGGCAGAACTGATAGAAAAGGCTCGACTCTAGATTTAGTTGGAGCATACACAAGCACAGAAATTTATAGTTAATACATTTGGATTTGACATTTTCTTTATCTAGGCATAAAACCTCCAAAATCATCAATATGTGAGAGACATTCAGGAAATCATGTTGTAAAATCTCAGCAGGTCCATCTGGTCCGTGCAGAGACCTGGCTCAGATGCCGGTCGAGCATTTTTCACCTTGACGTCAGATGTTTCTCTCCACTCAGCCAGTTTCTGCTGCCGCTGCCACAGGAGAAGGTATTTATCCCACACACAATCCCACTTGGACTGAAACTGCTCATATTTGATGGTTTACAGACTCAACAGACCATGTGATTAACTGCATCGCAATCATGAAAGCTAAAGTAAGGACATTAACTCCCTTGGTTTGTTTCCTGGTGGAGTGATGCTGATGAATAAACAAGTCATGCAATGAAATGTATTAACTGTACAAAACAATTGATCATTTAAAAACTTCACAGCTTTTTTTACTTGTTTAGGTACAAGACTAGTGTTAGCTGTGGATTTGAGCGATTAAAGGACCTTTTTGATTATCTCCACTCCTTCTTGCTGCCTCTTTCCTGTAATCCGAAAATATAAAGTTTTAGCTGCATTTTGGGTGCAAATTTAGGAGATTCATTACTTTTGCCATCCATGTAGTAGGTTGGAGTGGGTAATATGGCCTTAAAATTAAATTGTGATATGTTTAGGCTATGTCTTGATCCACGATATATATCTCCATATTCTTAAATCTCCTCAAAAACACTTCATTAATGCTAGAACTTGGACCATAATCAAAAAATACAATGTTATTTGACCAAATTCCCTCTTCAATGTGACAATATCGAAGGGATTACCATTGATACTTTCAAGAAATACTAATACAATGAGATTTTTGATAAATAATCATCAGTCATGTAGATATAATGACAAAGTGGGTGAGGACATAAATCAGAACAAGTAGATCAGACTGGGAAGTTTAGTAAATGACATTATTTTACAATGATGCAGCCTTTAAAATCAAGAAAAGACAACACTTTACACATTACGATTGAACGATATTCAAAATTTTAGACAATAAAGGGCCTCATATGTTAATAACAATGTTATGTCTTCATATTGCCCAGACTTAGCAGTTGCTTTAAAACAGAGCCCTGATATCATACCTTGGAGGTTGTGTCAGGAAAACTGAAGCAAAATATAGGCTTTGCTTATCCTGTGAGAATGCACTGCATGAAACACAGACGTGGGTGATCCTTTTAAAAAGTCTTACCCTGGAAATATTAGTCCTGAGTGAGTAAGGCTTTAGACATTTATTGGAGCTATATATTTATTTTAAAACAAGGAGCAATAAGTCAAACATTAAGTTAAGTATCAAAAATTAGATTTTAGTCTCAGTGGATAAAATCCAATCGAAAAAGTTGATCACACACCAAAAGTCATTTAAGTAAATGAGGCACTAGTGACACATTCGCAGTTGACAGAGTATCAAACATAAGCCTGATACTGTGTCTGAACTGCTCACTAATGCCTTGATAAGAATGCGGTCCTCCACCTTAACCCTTTAAACCCATTTATTCCATTATTGAGCACTGACTTTTCAATTCCCCCAGATCACAAAAAGCGAGCAAAGACACAAAATGAAAAAAGTCCCAGAGGTCTGAAGAAGCACTGAAGGCAATTCCAACATATTGTCTACAAGGATGAAGCTGGATGGAGGCAGAGCGAGCCAGGTAAGACTCCTCTGCCTACAGAGAGAAATGGAGCTGGAAAAAAAAGTCATAATCAGACATTGATGGGCAAAGATCTGGCAAGATGAACTGCAGCATCATGGATGCTTTAAATAGAGCAAAACGTCCAACGGGCATATTTAATCTGAGCATCAATCGGCAAAAAACAGGAAGAAAAACATTACTTGAATTCATCTCAGTGATAAATGACCGTGATGGAGTACAAATCCATTTCAGAGCAGCCTTCCATTTTTTTGATTAGGAAGCAGCTCAGCATTTTGCTAATTTAATCTGGCCTCTGAGTTGAATTTGTATTATGGCCACAGTTAATAACTTGACATTCTGCGTATGACTCTGTGCTATTTAGATAAGTGATGGGCCTTCTTTGAACACCCACATGCTTCTATGCCAAATTGCCCCATTGCTCATAATAAAAAACGTGTGTCTCAGAAACTCACTGCTGTTATATTTTATTTGAATTGATATTAATAGGACAATCAGATTATCATGCCAGGTCCATATGTAGAGATACCATAGAGCAAAAAAAACGAGGAGGAGGAATCTTTGGGGAGGATTTGAGGAGATAAAGGAAGTCTGGGATGGCATTCATGCCACGGCTTGTGAATAAAAGATGAAAGTTTTGACTTGGCTCCAAGTTTCATCTCTCTGGTGGCTCATCTCAATTACTATAGAGGCGGTTTAGAGGAGAACAGACTCAGTAAGTACACTCTAAAGAGGAGACGAAGTGGAACGCTCCAGGAAATTCTCATTTTTAATACATGGAGGACAATGACTGACGCTTCAGAAACAGAAATAAATCCCTAAACATGGAGTAACATCACAATGTGGTGGAGCCCAACCTACATTTTCTGGTTTAAAAAAAATGTCATGAAGCACTTCAATCAATCACGGATGAGGAGCGAGCGTCTCAGCAGACTTAAGCTTTTTAGGAGTAGAACGTAGCTCTGAGAGAAGAAATAATTCCGTTCTGGCTCTTGTGAATTTTTAAGACTCATTATTTCTGCTTTTAATTGTTTGACACACAAAAAATACCCACAGTTTTAGAAAGAAGCAGAATAAACTTAAACTTAATGTGTTCACTGCAAGTTGCTGAGCTATGTGAAGCAGGAAGACACATTTCACTCTAAACTACTTTAAATGAGACCCAGGCACACCTCAAAATATGCTTCTGGAGACAGAAAATTGAGAAAAAGATTGAAAGAAAATACGAAAAAGGTGTCAATCATGGTCAATAAACGTCTCAAAGTACAAGGAAAATAGAAAATGAACGGCTAGAGTAAACATTTAAATGTAACAAGCTGTACTTTGAAAGGTTTAAGCTCCTGCTCAGTGTACATGAGAACATGTTGAAACTCCTGTTCCGGGGATTATTCACCTTTGCATGTACATGCAGTGCCATCAGTGTCAAAATGTACCATTCATGATTAAATAACCTCAATACTGATGGAAATACCTTCAGCTTTACTCACTTCACTTCACTGTTAATTAGCAGTTGTCTTTTTAGCATGTTGATGTTAGCATTCAGTTCAAAGCACTGCTGTATCAAAAAGGATCTGTAACTGATATTAATTGATTAACTGCCTTTTTTTTCCGTTTGTTGTCACTCTCTATTTTAAGTCTATTTTAAGTTTCCACTCTGAACTGAGACCAAACGGTTGCAGGGAAAGTTGCAGCGGAGTAAACTGGTCCGTCTGAGCTGGAGCTTGAGCGGACTGACGGTGTCGCCTGCAGTGGTGGCAGAGGCGAGTCAGAGCACGGTGAGCTAATCGGCTAGCATCAATGTCTGACACTAAGAAGCGCACCGTAGAGCGGCAAATTAGGACAGAGAGTGCAGAGAGCATCACTGATTGTTTATTTTTCTGTGAAACCCTCGTCCCAGTGGCAAAGAAAATATCTTGGTAAAAACAGGGCTTACTGGACCAATTTAGCAGCGAGTGGTGTCATTTTTCAACCACTATTACACTGTTCAATCAGGCTAAACATCATAATAACAAAGTTAAGCCAAAAAAATGTCTAGTTTCACTTTAAATG
>MDSQ01000182.1_pt1 | contig 12887 bp, 13 predicted proteins | sample 1008251 | NCBI WGS metagenome assembly MDSQ01 (sample SAMN05526597, study PRJNA338239) | gut metagenome | isolation source: Hindgut content | host: Naso unicornis | place: Saudi Arabia: Red Sea | collected 2016-05
CTGAGAATGCCAGATCCACCGTCTTTGTACTTTTGGACTACTCATCAAGACATCACAACCTCTGCTACATAGTTTTGACCACTTTCTTTGTAATCCATTTCTTGCAAGTCCTCCAACTTTGTAAAACTGCAACCAATCGCTAGAGAGCATAATGCATGAATGCTTTCTATTCTGTTGGGTAAAAAACATTAATTTAAGTGTGAGTCATCCTGTATCTAATTCCTGTTTAGTCAGTCTCCAGTCGCAAGTCTGTATATCACTTTTTCATGAAAGACATTTTGTAGGTTAGTGCAGCATAAATGATCAGTTTCTAAAGTTTCTTGATTGTAAAAATGTTTGACCGACTGACTGATCGACTGACTGACCGACAGAGTGACCTATAGAGCTGTTGGTAATATCTCTTTTACAAAAAGAAATCATCAGTAATCCTCTTCTACCTCTCTCTCCAGCCAACTTAAAAGAGCTGATCTCTCAGACGATGGTCAGTTGGGCCCAGGAGTGTCACATCCAGGACCCGCAGCTGGTCCGCAAGATGTTCAGCCTGCTGAGGAGGCAGTATGACAGCATCGGGGAGCTACTCCGGGCCATGAGGAAGACTTACACCATCAGCGCTGCCTCGGTCCAGGACACCATCAACCTCCTGGCCTCCCTCGGTCAGATCAGATCTCTGCTGTCTGTTCGTATGGGGAAAGAGGAGGAGAAGCTCATGATTGATGGACTTGGGTAGGCTGTAGTTGCATCAGATGAGAGGAAGTCATGTTAAATATGTTTGAGTTGTTGCTTTTATCTTAAATACAAACCATCATGTTTCCAATCTGGAACGCTAATGAAATCCAATGAACTTTTAGTGAATTTTAAGTCTTCGTTATGTCTTTTTTTTTCCTCTCCAGGGACATCATGAACAACAAAGTGTTCTACCAGCACCCCAACCTAATGAGAATACTGGGCATGCATGAGACTGTGATGGAGGTCATGGTCAATGTGCTCGGAGGAGACAAGTCCCAGGTTCACCAACTTCTACCTCTATATTTATTTCTGCTTACACAGACTGTTAAAGACGCGCCCACAGGGTTCACGGCACCACCTTGCCAGAAGTCATGTTGCTCGCTGAGAAAGTTTGTGTTTGGGTCCAGTTTTGTGTGTTATTGTTAGTGTGTGTGAAGCACGGTCGCAGGGTGAGCGTGCTGTAATGAAGATGGGGTCCCAGTAGGTGGGCTCTTTCCTCAGGCTGACAGCATCAGAGTGTGGGAGGGAGGGCAGAGAGGGCAGCATGTGGCTGGCTGGTTGTGTGAAGGTGTCGGGCCTTTTAGACGTTAATTAGGGACGAAGACATGCGGGAGATTTTCTAGTAATTTTCCTGGAGGAAGTAATTACAATAAACTCAGTACCTGAGAAGAGAATAAGGCGGCACACTGTCCAAAACCACTTGGTGTCGAATTAGTGTTTATTAGGTGGGTGTGGGTTTGTTAGTTAGATGTTCCACTATAAAATAAATTATTATAAATCAGTCAATAAATGCAGGAGACTGTTGCCTGACAAATATTTCAGGTGTAAGCCTACTTGAGCTTTCCAGCAATATTGGTTGAGATAATGCCACACTGAAATCCAACCAGGGGAAGATGTTTGACCCTAATGTGTCCGTATGTGCCATTCAACAGGAAATTGCCTTTCCCAAGATGGTGGCCAGCTGCTGTCGCTTCTTGTGCTATTTCTGCCGGATCAGCCGTGAGAACCAGAAAGCCATGTTCGACCACCTCAGCTATCTGCTGGAGAACAGCAGCGTGGGGTTAGGTGTGTAAAGCCTCTCTGTGTCTCTCCTCAGCTGCTACTCTTTCTGTTATCCATCATGCCACATTAAGATTAGCAGGATGCATACTGATGCTGTGCTACAGCATTATTTTACTGGGTGAAGACTAAACAGCAGGAGCAGGATTTAACTAAAATGTACAGAAATTAGGACAGATGTGCCAAAATAAGACACAGTTAGACACTTGTGAGGAACAAACACGTGTGAAAAAGCCCTTGGATGGATGAAAAATGACTTCTAAAAACTGCCAGCATCCTCACTGATATGACTGATACATTGTAATCCCCCCTTCTGCCGCATTAGAACTTGTTCTGCTCCTCTGAGCTCGTATTTTAGCCTCACACCTCAGGAGATGTGTGTGTAATTGCGAGTCTGAGCGCCCTCAGTCTACCGACTCGCCTCTCATTCTGTTAGAAGATGGCAGTGCAACAGTCTCAAAGAGCACCCAACTGGGGTAAGAGAGTGTCTCCCCTTAATGCGCACAGATATGCACCCAGTCACGAACACACACACACACACACACACACACATACACACATACACACACACACTTCACAGACTGCTCAGTTATGTGACACTAGGAGCAATTATAAAATTAAAACTCCAGAAAAAAATCTTTAACACTCAAATTCAGTAAAAATACAAGCTGTCACCACAATATCAACAACAATGTGTTTTTATGCAAAGTGCTACATAAACCCTGAGAAACCCAACACAAGTGTAAGTATTAATTGGTGGAGAAAACTTTCCTTTATTACTAATGTTAACCAGATTAGCTGCCAGTAATATTTTGGAAGGAGTGGAAACAGTGCCCCCTGCTGTTTGCTTTATGGAAACTTGAATGCAGACACAGGCTAATATAGGAGACAACAGAGTAAAAAGTTGACTCCATGAGTTCACTTGGTGTTCTAGCTTCACCAGCTATGAGAGGATCCACTCCTCTGGACGTGGCTGCTTCCTCTGTGATGGACAACAACGGCCTCGCTCTGGCGCTGGAAGAACCTGATCTGGACAAAGTAAGACAGAGTGCTATCGTAGTGTTTACGTGCTTCATGTTGGGAGGATCTTCACATGCATGAACTATGAGCTACCCTATTTTAAATCACCTGGGGTGAGTAGATTCAGTCTGATTAGGTATCAGTCCACATGTAATGCTGTCTGCCTGCAGGTGGTCACCTATCTGGCAGGCTGTGGTCTCCAGAGTTGTCCGATGCTGCTGGCTAAAGGTTATCCAGACATCGGCTGGAATCCCATTGAGGGGGAGCGTTACCTTTCTTTCTTGCGGTTTGCTGTCTTTGTCAACGGTAAGTTTCTTTCTTGCTTTCTTTCTTTTTCTTTCTTTCTTTCTTTCTTTCTTTCTGTCTCTCTCTCTGTGTTTATGCTTTATGCAGAGTGCGTATGTGCTGTTTTCTTGCTGACGTTAATGAATGATGCTCTTGTTAGTACTCATATGATCTGTGTTCCAGGTGAGAGTGTGGAGGAGAACTCCAGCGTTGTAGTCAAGCTGCTCATCCGTCGTCCGGAGTGTTTTGGACCGGCCCTGAGGGGAGAAGGAGGGAACGGCCTGCTGGCCGCCATGAAGGAAGCCATCAAGATCTCTGAGACACCAGCTTTGGACCTCCCAGGCTCCGTGCACGGCGTCAGCTCTGTCGTGTAAGCCGCAAAGATCAAGCAAAGCTTAGCAAATCAATGCAGAGGACTCAACCTCAAGATCAGCTGCTTATCCTTCTCACCTTTGAGTCTTTGCTCTGATGCCCTTTAAAAATGTTGCTCTTCTTTTCTGCTTCCTCAACTCTTCACTTTCCCACCGTTAGGTCTGCTGATGGTGATGATGAGGAGGAGGTGGTGCACATGGGCAATGCTATCATGTCTTTCTACTCTGCACTCATTGACCTGTTGGGACGCTGTGCCCCAGAGATGCATGTATGTTTGACAGAAACTGAATTAATTTTAAGTTTTTATCAGACAGATTTCCCCTTTTTTCACCTACTTTTCTCCTCTTCAGCTCATCAACAAGGGGAAAGGTGAAGCTCTGCGTATTCGTGCCATCCTGCGCTCTCTGGTGCCCACCGAAGACCTTGTGGGAATTATAAGCATACCTCTCAAAATGCCCATCATCAACAAAGGTACACTCTACAACACAGGACACTTCCTATTCATTTGCATGCTACTACAGGACATCTAGCTCACATGAAAGTACATTGGATGTGAAAGTCTGCACACTCAGTGCAAGGCGGAGGTTATTGATTTAGTTTCACCGCTCATGCCTTTTTAATCAGCACAACGCTTTACTGCACACCCCCATAGCTCTGAGTAAGCCAGATCATTTCTATAGCCAGCTGTCTTGCTCTGTTGATTGATCGGCATAAGCATGGTAACACCGGCCTCTTAAATTTGCTGCCCCGAGCTCTGCCACACAGGATCTGTCAGCAGGCAAAGAGAAAAGACAGCACTGTGTTTCCAGCACCAGAAAACTCTCATTTACATGCTGCTGCATGCTACCTAATGAATACACATCACTCCCATAATCAGAAAAGACATGCCATTATGTACTGTGGGCTGTTGTCGGTAGATTGTACTGCCTCACGCCTGTGTGGTGTACTTTACGTGTTGTGCCTCTCTAAATTTCCCTCAGATGGGTCAGTGACAGAGCCGGACATGTCGGCTAGCTTCTGTCCGGACCACAAGGCCCCCATGGTGCTTTTTTTGGACAGGGTGTACGGCATTGAGGACCAGAGCTTTCTGCTTCACCTGCTCGAAGTGGGCTTCCTTCCTGACCTGAGGGCTGCTACCTCTCTGGATACGGTAGGCAAAGCTGACAGCAGCACCAGAGCGAAGTAACAAATGACCAGCCTCTGCAACGTCAACTTAATCAGGGATTTCTGGATCAATAATTCCCGGCAACCTTTTATACTAATGAGGAGCTCCTCATTAAGCCTTTGCTCTAATATCTCTTTGGTTTGGTAATGTAATAGTCCTTATAAAAGTTTTAGAATTTTAAGTAGATGAACAAAAATCTTTTTAGCACAAACCTGGCTTACTCGACTCTAAAAGGCCAAACCCACAGGGTGTGGACTCTTGCTAAAAAGAACCTGTCATAACATATTTGATAAAAAGCACAGGAGCACACAAAGGAGTCATTAGAGCACCTGGCCTGCCATGAAATCAGCTGTTTGAGAGCTGGAGTCCCTGTCTGTGCGCAAGATACAGTATGAACAATGCAGTAGTTAGTTTGACTTGTGGTGATTCCTTAGACAGCACTCAAAGCTCAATATCCCTCAGCCTGGCTCTCATTTTAGTCCAAAAAGGTTCAAAATGTCTCTACTGAAACTTAGTAACACTTTTCTTATTGACAGACAAGTGATTAAAGGTTTTTCATGTCAAGGTAGAAAACCTTAAATCACTTGTCTGTCAATAAGAAAAGTGTTAATAGACTCCCATTTTAGACATCAGACAAAACACAGTGCCATTCACACAGAGAGATACACTCGCCTGTTTATTTTACGCAGCATGTGTGGTGCTCTAAACAGTACCTGGGTGCTATTCTAGTGTTGTTTGTCGTCTAATAGTACCGTACTCTCTTAAGCTTAGTCTGCCGATGTGTTTTGCAAGATCATGTACATGGTCACGATAAGCTGTTAATTTAAAATAAAATTAATTTGGCCCAGACTCACTCTGACCACAAGTATTGTAGCTATGAATGAATGAATCCTTTATTTTTGTGTCTAATCGCTCCAACACGGCCCAACCCTTATGGCACAACTCGGACACCTTTCAAGGAGACATTCTTTCCAGAACCACCACACCGACACAAAACAAAAATAAATACAAAACGTACAAATGTAAAGTAAACAATTCAACACAAAATACGGACGATATACAATAAATACCTGATACAAATAGAAAATGAACAGATCAACAGATAGGTGTTCAGGATAAAGAGTGAGGGAGGACGATGAGATAGAGAGAAACTAGCCTGCAAGCGGAAGCATTTGCTCGATAAATGTAAATGCTGAAATATTCTTTAAGAGTAGCCCAGAATCGCGCAGTTAGTTAGTAGTAGCCTGACTTAATAAGGTCAGTTACGCAGCAATATCTATGAAAAGTTTGCTGACATCACCCATCTTAAGCTGCCCCTTGTGTGTTAAATGAAGCAATGTCACAAGTGTGCCTTGTTTCCACAGGAGGGCCTGTGTACCACAGAGACCGCCCTCGCCATGAACCGCTACATCGGCTCTGCCTTGCTCCCCCTCCTGACCCGCTGCGCCCCCCTCTTTGCCGGCACCGAGCACCACGCCACCCTCATCGACTCCACCCTGCACACCATCTACCGCCTCTCCAAGGGTCGCTCGCTCACCAAGGCCCAGAGAGATGCCATAGAGGAGTGCCTGCTGTCTGTCTGCAAGTAAGGAACGCACAAAACTCCATTAGAGGAGTTGAAAGTTTTCTCTAATTGTGGGCATTTTCACACAAACGCTAGATTAACATTTGATCTGCTTTCTAACAAAACTATTCTAGCTCAGGGACCCGTTTCCCTGACTATGCCTATAAATCATGAGACAAAACTGGTTAAAGTCTGAAGATGTTCTGGTTACAGAAAGCCCGGGGCAGCAGCACTCTTATCTCTCTCTCACCTTCTTCTGCAGACACCTCCGTCCCTCCATGCTGCAGCAGCTCCTGCGCCGCCTCGTCTTTGATGTGCCCTTGCTGACTGATTACTGCAAGATGCCTCTCAGAGTGGGCAACAGTTTTCTTCACTTTTCATCCCTTCATCATTCCGTGTCTTGCCTTTATTTTACTTTGCCTGTTGTTCTGCATGCACGCCTCAGTTTTAGTTGTTTCCTGCTTCATGATCCGGCTTTACTCTTCCTTTCTTCATAATTTAAAATTCGTTCTTTGTTGGGTCGCTGCTTAGCAACGCTTTATCACCTTAATTTAGAGAAAGGCTCTGCAGCGAGGTCACAACAGCTTATTTCCACCAACTCCATTGAAGGGTTACCTTTAATGTCGTTTATGTCTCTCAGGCGCACACAGACACACTCAACACAGTCACAGTGTTAATCATCTGGTGTGGAGGCTGAAGGAGGGAAAACAAGGGGATGAAGTGTTGGACTGTGTGATTAAAGGCTTGTCGGCTCTGCTGCTCCACGCTGTCCGTCTGGCAAAACGAGGGAAATGTCAGAGATGTAATAGATTGAGACTGGGCTGTGAAATGGACACATTCTTTCTTGCAAACTTTTTCCATATTTTTTTGGAGTGTGTGAGAGCTGATTTCCTTTGATGCTTTTTGCTATATATGCATGGCTCAGCGCCAGTGTGTTGCAAAGGCTGCATGCTTGTTGCCTCCTAGTTAATGTCTTGTTTACTATTATTTTGTTTGGTTATTATTCTGCTTGTCTGACCTTTGCACTTTGTGTGTCCTCCAGCTGCTAACCAACCACTATGAGCAGAACTGGAAGTTCTACTGCCTCCCGTCAGGCTGGGGCAGCTACGGCACAGCATCTGAGGATGAACTTCTGCTCACCAAGAAAATCTTCTGGGGAGTATTTGACTCTCTGTCACAGAGGGTGAGGTTCGCTCATGTCTTATGCAACAGTGTTTTTTTCTAATCTGGGTTATTTGCAATGTCTTGTGTGTAATGTTTGGAACAAAAACTGATGTTTTGCAAGAGGGAGTAATTCCAGAAATGCTTTGAAAAGTCACAACGGTTAAATCAGATTCAACTCATTCTGCACGGTCTTGATAAACATGAGTGTATGCAAAGGATGCACTGGCACAAATGTCTGGAGGTCTGTCCGCGATGCAGAAAGCTGGACTCAGCACATCTCTCTAAATGCATACTCATGAGAGAAGGGTGAGCAGGGGGCAGGCCTGAAAACATCAATATCCCGATATTCATCATTGATCCAAGCCTCTAGCCCGCTGGTTCTCCAGCTTTTAGAATAATTCTTCATTAATGTCTCTGTTTCTCTCCCCTGCACTGAAACACTTAGACTGGAGAGGCTGTATAGCTTTATTGAAGTTCTACCTTAAATGACCAACAAAACAAATAACTTTCTACTACTTTTCATAAAAAAAATACACTACTTCTTGAGAATTTTGAGAGCTTTTTGTATTAACTCTATCTTTCTCTCTCTCGTCATACAGAAATATGACCCAGAGCTATTCAAGATGGCCATGCCTTGCCTCAGTGCCATAGCTGGAGCTTTGCCACCCGACTACGTAGATGCCTCCATCAGTACAACTGTGGAAAAGCCTGTTTCTGTCGACGCTCAGGGCAACTTTGACCCCAAACCCATCAACACTGCTAAGTATGTCCCATTCAAGTTGTGAAAATACACTATCAGTCTGAATTATTATGTCATAGCTGTGATGACATGCACAGCACATGACTGTGCAAGACTTGGGTAACACACATGTGCATAAACGAGCTGTATAACTGTCCTTCTCTTTTACCAGCATTGCTCTTCCAGAGAAGCTTGAGCACTTTGCCAACAAATACGCAGAGCATTCCCATGAGAAATGGTCAGCAGAGAAGGTGAGACCACAGATAAGAGCTTACGCTTTGGGAAAATGGATATTGAATTGCAAAGTATTTAAGTTGGAATAAGTATTGTAAGAAAAGGAGAGCGGATGAAAAAAAAGGTCTTTTTAAGGAAATGCTGCTCAAAAAAAGTCATAGAGAATGCATTTCAACCATTCAAAGTAAAAAAGATGCTGTGTAAATTTCTTTATATGGTCTTTTATTGTAGTATCATCACCGCATCAGTGTATTTTTTTGGAGATGTCTCCATTTTGTTTTAATTTAACAGGTTACTCCAGGCATTCTGACAGCAGTCTCTTTTTGTGCCAACTGCTTAGTCTGCATTGTTGCATCTGTCAAAAGATTCAGCAAGAGCTGATGACAGCAAGAACTGAACGTACCATAACTCTTAAAAACGTTATACATACTCAATCTTCCAAATCATAAATCACGTCCTTAAGCGACTCCGAAGACAGTGAGGATTGCTTTTACCCTCTGAACACCCCTGTGTGCTTGTGCCTCAGGTGCTGCTGGGATGGAAATATGGAGACTGTGTGGATGAGAAGGCCAAGATTCACCCTCAGCTCAGGACCTACAAAGCTCTGACAGAGAAGGTAGAAAATGTAAAATGTGAGATTTGAGGAGAAAATTGAGATTTAGGGTGATAAATGTTGAGATCTCTGAGCCAAGTCTTTGTTCCCTATTTCTGTCTCTGGGCTTTAGGAGAAAGAAATTTACAGATGGCCAATCAGAGAGTCCCTGAAGAGTATGCTGGCAATGGGCTGGAGCATCGACAGAACCAAGGATGGAGAAAGCATGTCTCAACAGAGGGAGAGTGAGAAAATGCGAAAAATCTCTCAGGCTTCACAGGTGCAGTGCAGAAAATATGAGACAAACACTAACATAAAGTGTGTTTGTGCTTCAAAAATCATTCCATTATACTACCAAACTAGACAATTATTATTTTTATAAACTTGATTTCTTAGTCATATTAAAGTGGATATTGCTACAAAATAAATGATATGATTTAGGAATTGTCAGTGTTGAGGTTGCATTTGTACTCCCACTTGAAAAGCATATACTATACTATACATATACCTTTCAGCCATTTATCCATTAACATTAGCCAACCTTTTCTGCTGTTAATTTACTGTAAGCTAATGTGAACTTTTAACTGTTACCTTGACTGTTTATTTACAGTTTTTTGTTACTTTTTGCTAACTTTAAAAAAAAATTCTCTTGCTCTTTATCTATTAGCATACTTCAAGCTGTTGCAAGTGCTTATCACTCCTGGAAGCTAACTAGCAACTAGCATAATTTTAACAGTTTATTTACAGTACTTTAACGTTAGCTATTTAAACTTTTTGTTTAGTTTTTGACCTTTGTTTTAGCTAACAGTTTCAACTGTTTATGTGTTATTATAAGCTATTTCAACTGTTTATTTAACCTAAGTTATTCTTTTATCTACTGGTAACTCTTTCAGTTGGTTATTTACTGCTTTTCTAAACTAATTAAAGCTTCTGCTGCTATCAGCTCACATTTTCTCTTATTTGGACAATACCACTTGGCAGCACTTACTGTGTGCAGTCGTAAACATGAGCTCACACAGTTATTTACTGTGAATACAAAGATGATTTTGTACTAATCTCCTTACATAATAGACAGAAAGCCTAAAGACAAAGACTAATCCTTTAACAAATGATAATGAAGCAGAAATCTTGTTATTAAAATGTTCATTTCTAAATGATTCCACAGTGTGTCTCACTGCAAATCTACATCTTTTTAAACATTTCCAGTCAAATGGCTTCAACCCGAGCCCGATTGACACAAGCAACGTGGTGCTATCCAGAGAACTGCAGGTAAGCGACCTCTTGTTTGTTTTGTCAGACACTTGTTTTTTACACGTCAAATGATCTTTTAGTCTGTGTACAAGATGAAAGGCAGAATTTCCTAAATGTGATTGAGTAATGTGGACACACTCCTCACTGAGATGAACTCTTTGTACTGTTTGTTTTCGGTTCAAGGGGATGGTGGAGGTGGTGGCTGAAAATTACCATAACATCTGGGCTAAGAAGAAAAAGAGTGAACTTGGAAGCAGAGGTGATTTACCAATGATGGCAATCCGAGTCGACACACATGACATAGTAATACCTGTGAAATAGAGAGGAGGAGATGATTGGCTTTGTTTTTGTCAGGCGAGGCGCAGCACAAAGAGCAGGGAGCACAAGTAGATGTAGCCATCGTTTTTAGCTATTTGGTGAACATAAATGCAGAAAAAAAAAGATAGTTTGAAGTAGGAGGAAGAGAAATTGGAAGGTGTGTCACAGCTGATTTCAATAATGGCCAATTAGATCAGCTCCTTTCATTCTCTTTAAGACCGCTGTGACGCACCTTATTGTCGATTTCATTATGGCTGAAGAAGGAGCAGACAGGTGCTACCAGCCAAACTTTACGCAGGAGTAAACTGACTTACTAGATCGGGAGGCTCAGGCTCGTGATCAGCAAATTAACAACACTGCGAGTAAGCCCTCTATCAATTGGTGAAAAGGTTGCATTCAAAATTATTGTTGTTATTATTCATGTAAGTGGAATTAAACATGGAGGACATCCACTAAACCTGCCTGTAGGACTTTAGATATTCTATTCATGTCCTCTAAAGCCATGAAAATAATAAGTTCACCTCAGAAATGACACCAAAATTGCAATGCACCAGTGCATCTTAACCGGCACACCCTTTGTTGTGCTGCTCCACCCAGCTCAGCCCAGTCGGATTCATCTCAGTCCATTAAAATAGCAGCTTGGTGCAGGCTTGGAAAAAAGCCACCAGCGCAGTACCAAATTACCAATACGCCTAGACCTGTGCTTAGACCAGCTTTGTGCCAGGACAAAAAGACAGGAGCTTAATGTGTGATATAGGTGGATGTGTCTCCAGTTTTTGTGCCTGTGAGCATATGCGTGTGTCTGCCTCAGCAGTCTTGAATAAAAAGGTTTAGTTGAGTGATTTACCCAATTTATGTCACCATCTGCCTTCACACAGGCACACAGCAGAGAGCCAGGGCTGATCAAGTCTTATTTAACACAGGGTTGTCTGTGGTTTCAGGAGGAGGGACGCATCCTCTGTTGGTGCCCTACGACACGCTGACAGCCAAGGAGAAGGCCCGCGACCGAGAGAAGGCCCAGGACCTTTTCCGCTTCCTGCAGATTAACGGCTATAGCATCACAAGGTCAACTATCACGCTGATCTCTTGAGGAAACTTTATGCTGCCTCATAAATTTTCCTTGCTATAGTTGCCGTTGTCACTAAAGCGCAGATGTTATCGTGTTGCAGAGGTTTAAAGGACTTAGAGCAGGATTCTTCCTCCATGGAGAAGAGGTTTGCTTACAAGTTCCTCAAGAAGCTGCTTAAATATGTTGACTCAGCTCAGGAGTTCATCGCTCACTTGGGTATGGTAATTTTACATTTAAGCCTGACTACATGAGATTTAAGTGGACTTGTTACTTACTTTTAAATATGTATTTTTAACCCAGAGGCCATGGCTGCCAGTGGCAAAACAGACAGATCCCCTCATGAACAAGAAATCAAGTTTTTTGCCAAAGTAAGAATGTAAAAATAGAAAAGGATAGCTTTAATACAAATGTTTCATCAACCTGATCTGATCTTGTCATTATTCGTGTCCTCCCTCAGGTTCTCCTTCCTCTCATCGACCAGTACTTCAAGAACCACTCTCTCTACTTCCTCTCCTCCCCCAATAAGAACCTGAGCAGCAGTGGTTACGCCTCCAACAAGGAGAAGGAGATGGTCACCAGGTACAAAATGAAAACATTGTACTTATCTACAACAATATAGCATGACATAACTATTCTTTACTTACCATCCTAAACTTTTAGCAACTTAATTACTCATCTTCACTCCAATAATGTACTCATTGTACTGATCTGATTTCCTCCCTTTGTCTGTCCGTCACACCTCCAGCCTCTTTTGTAAACTGGCAGCTCTTGTCAGACATAGGATTTCTCTCTTTGGTAAGCTGATTACTGACTGGTCAGCAGTGTGTGTGTGTTTCTGTGTGTGTTTTGTTGAAGTGAGCGTTTGTGGTTTAATTATCTCCTAAGTTGGTGACTTCTCGGTTCTGATGAACTGAAGTCTCTTGTCTTTACAGACTAAAACCACAACAAATCCTGAAGCATGTGTCTGTAAAACTGCACTGTGCATGTTTATAGATTATGTTTTAAACAGATGTTTTGTAACATGTTTGTTTTTAAACGTTAGAGGTGCTGATTTGGTTCAGAACCTGGTTTGCTCTTTCCCACTGTTTTCAGTCTTTATGCTAAACTAATTGCTGCTTGCTGTAGCTTCATTTTTATTGTTTAGCATGAGAGTGGTATCAATCTTCTTATAACTCCTACCAAGAAAACTCTTATATATATTTCTCAAAATGATGAACTACTTTTTTAAATGACAGCAGCTTGGCTACTGAAATAATGATTATTTAAATTTTGAGGCTTCGATAGTTTAGTTTAGGGCTGGCCTGAATGCCATTTTTTAGGCTTTGGACA
>MDSQ01000183.1_pt1 | contig 12840 bp, 10 predicted proteins | sample 1008251 | NCBI WGS metagenome assembly MDSQ01 (sample SAMN05526597, study PRJNA338239) | gut metagenome | isolation source: Hindgut content | host: Naso unicornis | place: Saudi Arabia: Red Sea | collected 2016-05
GTCCTGACCCAGATTCATGCCACTGACATACAAATCCATTTGGGGAGGGAAGAATTTTATCCCCCCCTGCCCGACCAAACGTCCCCTCAAGCACACAAAAACACACACACCCCTTCCCCCTCAATCCCAGCTGGTCTCGCAGTCACCTCATAACCCAACAACCTCGCCTCGATCCTGTAACCTCCCCACACATATGCTGGCTCCCACACAGATTAGCTCACACATGGCTTCTCTTACACGTACACGCCCAAGAAGAGCTGCACATGTAAAGCGATTTCTTTTCAAGGTTAGTTTCCTCTTTTCAGCTCAGGTGAGCGGACATTACAGCTCAGCGGGGCGCTGCGCCCGTTCCTGACCAGCCGCTACCCGAGGTGACCTCTACAGCCCCATCCATCAGCTGCAGGCACACAGCTCAGCAACAGCATATCCAGCATCCATTAGCATAACAAGCATCTTTCTCGAACATAATTCTTCCTACTCTTCCTCTCCTCTCCGCTGCCCTGCTTTTTTTTCCATTCACCTGCTCCGATCCGTCAACGTTAACTACATTTTCCTTTGTGAGGCGGCTCCTTCCATCACTTCCCTGGACCGCCAAGCTCAGGTAAACTGATCGACAGCCCTTACACGCTCTCCTTTCCCCTCCCACAAACTTTTGGCTTATGACAGGGGCTTGATGGACAGGCGGAGAGGAGCGAGAGACCCGGCACGTGGCTGCCAGTAAGGGTCCGGAGATGGAGCGTTGTGAAATACACTGTTTAGCTCGGCATACATCACTTCTTTCTCAGGGACAGGCATGGTCATATTCGTGCACATAAACACACACATGCATACAGCCATCAATCCCTTGCATACAGGAAGAGATATTCGACGAGGAGAAAAATTGAATTAGGAAATATGGGGCACCATGATTTGTGGGAAGGGAGTTTTGTGGCCGGGAGAGAAATACAGCTTGGAGCGCACTTCATCTTGTAGCGAGAGCAAAGAGGAAGAAGCATCTGTGTTGTTTATCTAAAGCCCCCATCCAGTTACAATGACTTGATTTGAAATATTCATATACATGTATGACAAGATCAGGCCCATTATGTTGCTCTCTCGGCGGGGCATCACTGAATGGACTGAATGGAAACCCATCAGTCAGTGTAAATTATATAGACAAGACACATTACATAAGCCTATAGATGGGCATGAAGAGGAGTATTATTGTAGTCTGATATCAATCATGGCAACACATGTTCTACAGTGTCATCAGTATGATAATACGCTACAGGCAATTTCAAGGATAAACCACCATTATAATATTTCACAAGGCATATAACCAAAACAAAACACATTAGGCTCCATATAGTGTGCATCACCATGGGGCCTTATATAGTTTATGTTTTACGGGGATCTGTCAGTATACATATACATTTCATATGGTGCTTCAATCACAATGAACCATAAATCATGCAGCCCACACAAGCAGCATCTGATACTTATATTCCTAATTAAATAAGATTATTTTTTACAATTAATATTCTACAAAATGTCAGAAAACTGTTAAGGAGCCCAAGATGGCGTCTTGTATTTGCTTGTTTTTTCTAACCAGCGGTGCAAAATGCAAAAATATTCAGTTTTCATTTACACAAAACCTCACAAAAACAGGAAAATTACACATCTGACTGAAATTAATTGATTATAAAATTGTTGGCAACTGCACTTATTAACTAAAATTGCCGATCGACTCATTGCTTCCGCTCACGGCCGGCCACGTCATCCTGCAGATTGCATCTTTGTTGGCAAACATAGCGTAATATTCCAAACAGTGCATGGTCTGCATCTAATCAGAAATATATGAGGCAGATCTTTGAGTACAAATAAATAGCATGTTCATAGAATGTTGCAGCTATTAAAGGTGTACGCTAATACTGAATAGGCTAGCCTGAGGCCTTCTTGCTGTGATCGGGGGTTGAGCGCTGGAGACGGAGCAGAACAGAGTGGAGCAGAGCGGGCCCCGTAGTGCTGGAGAAAAAGACAGAGAGAGTCGACCCAGCGTGACTACCGCCTGCCTGAGTGGAGCAGCCTGCCTGCAATTAAGGTGGAATCAGGGAGAAATCTGCGCTGCCTTGATAATGAGCCTCGTCTGAATTATTAACGAGAGCTGTTCCCCCGGGACCCGGGCTCCCACTGAGCCCATCAACCCCCCCCAACACACCCACATGCACACACAGTAACACACTCAGACACTGATGCTGTGAAAGGGGAGAGAAATACACTCACAGCATCCGCGCGCGCACACACACACGCACGGTGACAATCACACATTATGCACATTGACACAGATGAGCAACAAGCGTGCTGCCACAAACTGGGACCAAAAATTTCCAGCACCACAAGGGCTAACACATTTCATTCACAGGCTGAAGTGAAAATCCAAAGCCATTTACAACATTTGTAATACAAACAACATTTCTCTGGGACGAGATAACTTCATCTGCTGCCATCAGATTGAAACGGACAGACTTTTCTCTCTGTGAGAACAAGATACTTCAACATAACACTTAAATAAATTTGAAAATCACCCAATATCTCACGTTAGAAGAACCTCTTTGATGTGTGAACCCTGTTCATTACCAAGCATGTGTGATAACTGTGGGCATTTTCTTAACAACAGCACACTGGGATATTTCATTAGTTATTAGATGATGAGTCATTTATTGTCTCTTAGTCATTTTGGCAAGTATTTAAGGCCATGAATGAAAACTGCTTTATTATAAGAAGTAAATTCTGGGAATAGTATTATTATTATTATTATAACTCAGCTGACAAGGATCTGTAAATCTTTCTCGATTCTTGTCCAGCAAACCCATCAAAAACTATCAGAATATAAAGAATATACAGACTTTTATTATTAGTACTACAAGTCACATGGATACTGGTGTCAACAAAGTGTGGCTGGAGGGTAACTGAGCAGAAACAGTTACTTTTACCCCCATTTTATTGTAGCTTTATCCCTGAAGCTCACTGTGTGTGCAGCAGCACAAGCATGTCACATAGAACTCTTAACAGAAGAAGACCCCTTCTGCCCATCCTCTTCCTCTTGCTCGCAAACTTCAGGACCTGAACTCCAGAAATAAAATTAATTTTAATCACCCAGCACTGGCGCAACACTCATGACCTTTCTCTTTCCCATCGAATCTCCATGGCATCAAACTTACACAGCTTCGGAGAGGCAAACACACCACATTCCTTCCCCACAGCTGTGAGTGGTTTTGCCAAAAAATCAGCGGGCACTTACCAAACACCACCACGCCTTCCACATGAGCCAATCGTCGTGAATCAGACAGGTTTCAAAATAAGTCAGACAGCAAAACAGCACCGCTGAAAGTCGCTTCCGCTCCCGGTCAGCCCCCTCCTCCCACAAAAATGGCTCACCCCACCCAAGAACAGAGTGTTCCTCCATGGGTGGTTTGAGGAGGCACAAGTGTGTTGTGTGTTTTCGTGCAAATGTGTGTGCATGAGCCAGAGGGAATAGTGGAAACCATCACCCTAAATAGTTCAATGGAAAAAGAATGACAATCTCTCCATGCTTCATTATGCTTCTTCCGTTTAGGAGAAAAAAATGAACCAAAAGGAAAGGAGTACTTAAAAGAGCGACGTCACCAAACGGCTGTAAAAATAAATAAATAAATAAATGAATAAATCTGACTGCAGAGCCATGGGTAATAGGTTTGGTAAGAAATGCTTCAACAGCTGAAGTTTAGTTCAGCTGAGAAGTACATCCAAATTAGTTCAACCCTGTCGAATTGGGAACTTGATGGTCTCATCAGCTTGTGTTCTGCTCCAAAAGACCCAGTAGCTGAGAGGAGTTGAGCTGGAGGAAAATCCAGCATTGTTATCCCATTATCTCTGAGATAATGTGAGATATAAGATTTCTCTTAGATAAGAGGAGGCATGCTGCTTAAGGCGAGGTCTGGATCACTGGCAGGAGACTGCTAGAGCTCAAAATCGTGACAGCACAGCTCCCTGAAGAAAGACTGCTCACCTCAGTTGGCCCTTGTGCCAAAAACCACTAAGACAGAAAATATGTATAGAATGTCTAATAGATGGATGGAGTGACAAAGAAAGGCGGAGAGATTAAAGAGAAGATAACATGGGTGTCTGCTCGATGGAGTGATGAAACAGAGTGGAGTAATATCAAAGGCAAAATTATATTGTTTTTCATTTTACTGTCTCCTGATTTGTCTCCCATATTTGAATGCACGCCCATGCTTTGGTAATTTGCATGTACATTAATCATTTTCAGTGAGAAATGAACTGCCACATCTGCCTGAAGGCTGAGGGAGGAGAGGCAGCGAGAACAGGCTTCTTGGCATCAGATACCCGACTCAACCTGAATATACTGCCTGAACCCAACCTGGCTCCGGCTGCGGGAGCCAAGGGGAGATGTAAGGTGCTCATAATCCTGCACCATAAATCTGTCCAGCATGCATCATATGCTCTCATTTTCTGTGTGTGTGTGTGTGCATGTGTGTCTGTCGCACTCACAAATTACTCTGCTCCCCTGAGCCAAGACGGAGGATAAAATATGAATCAGCTGAAGTCTAGGATAGTTTCCAGTCTCTGCAGATTCCCCAACCATCATCGAGCGACACGCGCATGCATTCCTGCACACTCACACACTCTCACAACAGACACACACAAGCGACCCTACACACTCAGAAAGTTTCAAGTGTCTGCACTTCATGCTAAGCTGCTGTCAAACACTCTCGGCTGCACATTTGACATTCATATCCCTCATATTTGACAAGTACTGCAGCTGCTTGAGCCTGTGCATAGTGACAGGATTACAAGAGTCGGCCTGTCTCTTTACCTATAAATCAATTAGATAAAGTGATATGATCCTGCACTGTTATAAACACGACTGCTTGTAGAGACAGCAGTTACGTGCATTAAGAAGATTTGACTATACAGAGAGACACTTTTCTTTCCCTCCTCTTCATTTCCACACATGCAGTTCATCTTTCCTACTCACTGCTCTGCCATCACCATCACATTTCCCTCTCTGATTTTAAGCTCCAACTTTCTGGTCTGTCTGATTTCTGTCAATAAAAGGAAGCCCCATGACCTTTTGCCCTGCTGGCCTCGCACAGACCGCTGCCTAAAAACACTTTATAAATAACAGCCTAGTCGCTTTGGATTAAAGTGTCTGAGTGACTGCCTGGCACCCTTGGCGACCTGCTGCGCAATCCCCTGGCATCTGACTGCTCGGAGAGCTGGAAAGCTGGAAAAAGCCTGCACTGTAAACACATACAGGGTAAACTATGTGTTGGACATTAAAGCAGACAGAAACTAGAGATGTTCCGATATATTTTTTTTTTTATCCTTCCCGATACTGATTCCATTACCCAAACCTGCATAGCAGCCAATACCAAGTACTGATCCGATATCAGCACATTAATATATCAGTTTCTTTAAAATGTAAGGTGTAATCATAATGTAGTAAAATAAAAAGATTTAAATAAAACACTATACAAAGTAGTGCAACCTCAACTTGAAAAACTAAAATTTAGGAAAATCTAATTCCTTACACATCACCTTTACAATAGTGGGTGGACTTTTCAGTGTAAAATATTGTCAACTGTAGACATTTTGCTCGCTCCCTAAAATCTCTGCATTCTTCTTTGCTGCTCTTTAAAATAGAAGTACCCGTGTCAGCACAGCACAACTTATTGTGTACTGTTTTAGAGCGGCAAAGAAGAACTGCTTTCAGGTATGTATCGTCGGTCAGAGCTAACTAAGCTAACTAGCTGGGTACTGTTTAGCGGCCAGTAAATCACATGGTGTCGGATCGGTGCACAGACTGGTGTACTCGCCGATACTGACACCAGCATTTTTGGCGGGATCAGAGGCATTTGCCTATACTGGTATCGGTATCAGAACATCTCTAGCAGAAACTGACTAATTTCACAAAGTAGTTTGCAATTACATATACCATAAATATAATGTTCCAGGAATGCTTTACACATCTGCTCTTAAATATACTTTACACACCAAAAGCAATGGTGTATTATGGATTTTTCTATCCTATAATGACCACTGCTGACTTATAAAATAACCCTGCCAACAAAACAATGGCATTATCTAACCCCATTAAAGTTCCTGAACTTCTGTGCACCTACAAGCCAATTCCCACACCAAGTTCCCTTTAATCTCCACCATTAGAGGTATTATAAAGTCAAGAACAGGACTAGGCACAATTCTATGCTGTCAGACCAATCAGCGGGCCCAAACACACACGCCTATGGAAGCACACAGCCCCTCCCCCTGCACTAGCCCCCACAAAGACACACACAACACGACCAACACTGATGCTTTGTTGCAATTGACATGTGCTTCTCCCACGCACAAATGCAGTGTGCTGTGCAGACGCTTGCACTTGGATATAATTAGCAATGAAGACTTGAAACACAATCATATAGGCACAGAACCAACCTCTAACTTTAGTACAGCATCCTGCAAATTTCTATGTTGGATGAGCTTAGTTACAGAGCATGTGTAATCGGTTCACAAGGACATGATTCTACGTAACCTCCCTTCAGTTAGGATGTGATTAGGAAGTCATGACCTGAGAATGCTACAGCCTTCCTAGAAATCAGAAGCCATTAGGTATTTATAGGAGCTTAATGGTACTGTCTCTGCGTACTTGCTGTCTAGTAACCATCATCAAGCCTGCCTCACATCCCTTGCGATACCAGACACGGCAGCATAATTTACAACACACATTTTGCTTGTGAGGATCGCTTTCCCAGAAATGCCACATATGCTCGGGTTTCGATGAAGTGTCTCTTGAGCCCTTGTCTTTAGCTGGTCATCTACTGCTCACCACCACCATCACATCGACCATCCAAACCCAGCCCCCCCGTCCACCCGCCCGCCTTCCTCCTCCGCAAACTGCCTTGCTACACCACTTAATTTCAGTTTATTTCATCAGCAGCTTACCATCAATTCTTTTATCTTTTTTCCCTTTTCCCCATCACAACAGAAAAAAAGCAGACTGTTTTGTATCAAATGCTTTGCCTGTGCGTAATACTGTTAATTGAGATGAAAATGTAGGGGATGATACAACTAGTGTTTTCCAACTCGCAAATGCTGCTGTCAAATATAATTGCCTGATATGACTGTGAAATTACATGTATCACCTGTTTTGCATGCAAGTGAAGGGGGGAGGTATGCTTTTAGATAGCTGTATGGACTGAATCTGATCATTTGACCTCATAAAAACCTGGTCAAACTCGGGCTTAAGAGTTGGCTTTACATGCAGTCTTACTGTTAGTCCTTTAAAAAACAGGTAACGTTTTAGGTGCACACATATTTTATTCCACAACAGCCCTAAATGAAATTATTTCCATGTAAATTTCTTGCCATGAGGTGCAAAAATTGCCCTACCAAAGTATGCAAAAAATAAGATTTATGGCCCTTTTGTCACACTCCAACCAAAAAAATAAATAATCTACATATCTTCATAATGTATTCCAATATTCCAAGACCTACAAATTCAAATAGAGTCTGACTTGACGAGGCATGTTTACTAAAAAGATTTTACACTTTTATGGCATGAACCAAGGTAGGCAGTTGCATCAGAAATTAGAGTTTTACTGCCTACAGTGAACTTGCTGAGAAACATATTTTCATCTGACGTTCAGTTTCTTTCAGTAAGTTCCACTTGACTTCTAAATGTATGTTTACATTACCAATCTTTGTCACGGCAAAACCAGGTCAGCCCTGTTACTGACATTATGGTTGCCTGCTTTAAACGACTTATCTAACGCCCCGTCATTACCTACAATGGGCCCCATGTCTCGCCTGTGGCCTGAAATAGCCCAGGACCTCAGACTGCCACTGTCAACCCCCCTAATTTGCAGTTTCATAAATAGCAGACTGAGACTTTGGTGCTAAAGATAAAGAGGCCCTGTGGTTGAAACTCTTGGTGCAAGCGCAAGGGTAATGAAACAAAGTCTACCTGGAGACACACCTACGCAAGGTTCAGTTTAATGGGACAGGCTTTAGGTGTCAGTCAGGTGCCTGTGATTAAGGCTGAGGTCAACAGAGGAGACTCAACTCCAAGTGGTAACAGAGTTTCTGTTGTGCAACAGCAGCACAGCAAGTTTTGACAACAGATTCCTCAGACAGATAAAAATGTCAATATATGTTTTTGGAGATAAGGCATTATTTGGATCTCTGACTTAAGTTAACCCAAATAGTAAGCTATTAGAGATCATGTGACACTGCTAATTCTCTCTCTAAGCATTTAATGGGGTAAACTTAGCAATAAGCATTAATGGGTTTTTTTCAGTAATGGGTCATGCTATAAGATAGGTAGCCTATAGATGGCTAACGTTAAGTCATCTCTAAACCCTGATTAAGTGATCTTGCTTAAGTAAAAGCCAGAAATCCTATAGACCGAGATGTGACACGATGATGAGTCTAGCGGAAGATTCTGATGACTGACAGGGCATCCACAGAGAGCTTTCATACTGTACAATGTCTGCCTTGTCACACAGTCATGCTGATGCAAACATCATCCATGGTCTCAAGGTCTCAGCTCAGCCAAGGTGCACCACCGGGGCCAGCTCTGCTAATCTGCCTGTCCCTTCCCCCTGTCCTCAGATGGCCATAATGAATAGAAACAAGATGAGGCTGCTAGCAGAGGCTGATAATATGGGCAGATGTCCAGGAGGTTACTCTAGGCTCTCAGCCAGATGGGCAGCAGTGGTGGACTGTGGTCAGTTGCGAACACCCCTTTGAATACTTACAGTGTGGACAGCTGACCTGTGATCTCCTACAAGTGTCTCAGTGCTGATTCCCAGATGCTTTTATAAACTAATGAGCGTGAAAACACGTGTACTGCTTATTGCACGAAAATACATTGAGTCATTCCTTATATTTAACTGTCACATTACATGGAAGTGTATCATTAACCGCTGAGGTCCTGGTGAAAGGATTTCACGCACTGCTACGGACGCTGCTGCACGCCATGAGCAGCTCTCTGCAGCTGGGATGAGCAGAGCCGTGTTACACACAGCAAGTGACTCCACTCCAGTCTATTACATTCTGCCATCAATGATCTATTAGAATGACTGACGACAGTAATGAACTAAGACAAGATAACGCATGGCACCATTCATGCGTAACCGACAAGGAATCCCACGGTGACATGTGTATGGCACGAGGGCTGGAAAAATCAGAATGGCTTAGTGAATAAGAATTATAGGCTACTTAAATACTAATGATATTGTCACTTGACACTCTGTGATTAACACGTCAAAAAAAGCCCACCATGCTGGCCCCTGTGTGTTATTTCTTACCTTCCAGCCAGCTGAGCTATTACTGTCGCCCTTATCCTTGAAATAGGGCACATAACGGACCATCCAGTCGTATATCTGTGACAGCGTGAGTCTCTTTTCTGGGGTGCTCTCAATGGCGCGGGTAATGAGATCCGCGTAGGACTGGTTCCCCCATGCGTTCCGCCGCGAGGATTTGGCTTTGCGCAGCGGTCCGGTCACATCGAGCGCCGCGCCAGCCAGGCATGGGTGCGTCGCGCCTGTGGGTGCCGGGGCGCCGGCTGGATGCTTCAGCTCTCCCGGCGTTCCGCCCACGAGCCCCGCTCTGCAAGCCGGGACGTCCTCAGGTTCAACCTTGATGTTGGCCAGTGGAAGACCCCCGCTGACCTCGTGTCCACCGGGGAAATCCTCCGGGCAAGGCAGCGGCCAGGTGCATGAGCGAGGCCGGCTTTGCGGCTCGAAATCCGAATCAACCTGATGAGCGTCTAATTCGTCGTCCTCCATCATCAACATTTACCCTTCAGTTGAGAGTGGAATAAATCAAATGAAGAGCAACGGAGGGAAATACCTCCACAATTCCCGTATCCCACTGTCTTCAGTGAAATTCACGTGAAATTCGCCTGCTATTACTGCTATTAAGCTTACAGTCTGAATCAATAGGAGGCAATTCAGCGGAGTAGAAGGATCATGATGGATACAAGCAAAATCACAGCCTCGCGTGTAGAGATAAGAGAAGTAATAAAAGTAATAACAATTTGTCGTCCATTTTACCTGGAGTAAAATATCAAATGGTGATTGGAATTCTTCTTATTTAACAGTCCTCATCACCTCAAGGCATTCAGAGCCAGTCATGGGGGCTTTTCAACCCAGTTGCAGCAACAGATGATATCTCAGATAAGGAGCATATTTGCAAAGCAGTCGTCGATAAATCCTCCAGAAGACAACAGGAAGAATGAGGGGAAAACATCAGGGGTGTAACCATACGTGAATGTATTGAGGCATCAGTTTATTTTTCTATGATACATCTGCATCGACAGGTAAACAGCAACTCGTCCTTCTAGTGTGATTTGTATCGATTTAAAATTGTTCTTCAAAGCAAAAATCGATTGTATCGATACTGAGAAATGGTGTTTCATAGTTAGCATGTCAAATGTTGCTATGTGGATGTATTTTTTGTAAACGGTACTCCAGTTCATTCTCCGACGATGGGTGTGCGTGTTGTATCAGCAGCATCATTCAGAAAATGAAGGACCATGTCAAGGAAGCACCGGGTGGACGGAGAACGAGAGATTTTCAGTCCATGTTTGTGGTCCACACAGACTGAATGGAGGCGTTGCACTTAATGTCTGTGTGGTTCTGTCTATCAACTTTTCCAGTGTTTTACCTCCTCTACCACTGCATAGAAAGAGACATTTTCTTTTCCTCTATTTTTGGCAAAAAAACCCCAACAACTAAAAAACCCTTCATTACTACATCGATTCCCAGTCTTAAAATTGTATCATATCGTATCGCTCTAAATGAGCCCATACCGTTCTTGTATTGTATCACCAACCATGTATGCATCATTGTTAAAACGTATCTTTACACCCCTAGAAAACATCAGACAGCATGAAAGACTCATGTTTCTCAACCTGACATCAAACTCTGGTTGTGTGGATTGGAAGTTCAAAAGAAAATCTCAAAGCCATGGCATCATATTTGTCATGGTTATGTGATCCTCATCTTACCCTGCCTTATGAAACACTCTGCATGTAATTGCTGTAACCTTTGAAACAACAAACAGTAGTGGAACAAAATGGGCGTGACACAGTTTTTACTGTGTGTTGACAACAAATATGAAAAGGTCAATCCAGTGTATCCATTTCTGCTGTCAACAAGTTGATTTGCACACACATGCACACACACAAACCTACTTGCACCTGGCATCACCCGCTGCGTCTTAGCTAGTTGTTGGACAGGTTCTTTTGCCTGCACAAACAGAGCCACACCCTCTGAGACGCACATGTTCTCTCACCTCCACACAGGCCAGGTGCAGGCAGCACAGGCACGGAGAGGCGAGGGGAGGAGGGAGAGGGTCATTATCCCCTTGAGGGTGGAGCAAAGGGGGAGGTGAAGACAACGGATGAAACATTTGAAGCTCAGGCTGACATGCTGCTCTGAAGGCTCCCATGAGTCCAGGTAAGAACTAATGAGCTGTTTTTCTGACACGAGCTGTTTGAATGTTTATGATGAAATCCTGTGAAAGTGATAAGGGCATTCTTCAGCAGGTTGAACCGTTCTGGTTGTACAATATCATTGTCAGGAGGTGGATGTTTACAGTCAGGACACAGCAACAGAGTGAATTGCAACTGCTTTATGGAATTTTTAAAATTGATTTACATGAATTGCAAACATGAGACAGCTCTAATTCCAGAGGCTTCCTCATTTTGGATCAACTGTAAACTGCTGTTGGGTCCAGGGTTCACCACTAAAGTAAACAATAAAATTATTGATCTGCAAAGGGCAGAAACAGGCACCGACAGCAGAGTGATCGTTTAAAAACATTAATGTACAAGTACAAAAATCTGCAGAAATATTAGATATAGTAGGAGGTGTAAGTGTCAGCAGAGTGTCTGGTATTTCTGAGCTCCTCCACCTTGAGGCAAAGAGAAAAACAGCTTTTGTTAATATGTTCATGTTTATGTGTGTTGTTTTGTTGAAGCCATGGATGGTGTGTTGGAAGGCGCGGCAGTGTTGTGTGTATGCAAACTGGCCTGCAGTCTCCTCTTCCTGCCCTCGCTGGTTTCCTCTCAAAGTCACGTCAGCTTCTGCTGCGGCTGCCTCCTGGTTTTCACCGACTTCCTGGTCACAGGTGAGACATGAACAGGTGCACTGGTCACCACAGTTTCTGCTGTCTGACGCTCCAAGTGTGTTCTTTTTGATAAGATGTTACTTAACACTAATATTTAACACTAATAGATAATAACGGGAACTTTAATGATATTTTGTTCTTTCAAGACATTGGAACTGGAACAAACTGATTTTTAAGTGAGATCACAGCAATAAAAGAGAACTCTAAATCAAAATAAAGGGTACTAGATTTTAGCTGCTGAAATGTGGTGATTTGCGAGTTTAATTCTGCCTTGTTAGAGAGCAAACAAACTGAAAGTCTTTGGGTTTACGATTGCTGGCTGAAAAAACAAGTCATTTGCTTTGTTCAGTTTTGGTTTAAGGAAATTGAGGTTGGCATCTGTCACTGTTTCCTGACGTTCTATTTATCAAATGGTAATTAGATTCATTGATAATGAAATAGTCATTACTTACAGTAAAGACAGAAAATACAGTGATCCTGGCACTGTCATCGGAGCAGAAACAAGCTAACACGGAAGGCACACCAGTTTCACACGCCCACATTCAAGCATGATTTATCGATGTCATAACTAGTCCAGAAGCCAAATAAGGATTTTTACTCATATGCAGCTTATGCTATTGTGATGTGGAAACTTAACCTCCACATATGCACTGAGAATGAACTTTT
>MDSQ01000184.1_pt1 | contig 12832 bp, 5 predicted proteins | sample 1008251 | NCBI WGS metagenome assembly MDSQ01 (sample SAMN05526597, study PRJNA338239) | gut metagenome | isolation source: Hindgut content | host: Naso unicornis | place: Saudi Arabia: Red Sea | collected 2016-05
AAAGAGATTGCCATCGACTTCTGGAAAATCTCCCATTCACCTGTCCCAACTATAATTAATCTGTTTAGAAGGTGGATTGTTCCAAGTACCTGGTCGTTAATAAGAACTAAAATCATGACCTGAACACAGCAACAATCTGCAAGGGCCTGCAGAGTCTCCACTTTCTGCTAAGACCGAATACTTTTAAAATAGACAAGACACTGTTGATTTTATTCTAAAGATCTTAAATTGAGTCCATTTTAACCTCCTTTTTATCTCTTGGCATGGTAACCTCTCAGTACACCACAAAAGTTGTCTGGCTAATAACTGGCACTGAGTTACTCTCCTTGTCAGATATCTGGAACAGACAAATTATGAGGAAGGCAAGGTCAATTTTAGCCAGCTTTGACAATCCTTCTTTTAGGAATTTTTCTCCAGTCATCGGGTTGGAGGTACAGGCTGCCCAGGCCAAAGTACAATAGGTATACATTTTCCTGTGTTCCAAGTGCAGTAAATGCACTTAATCAGATCTAAACCTTGACAGCACTTTCCAGCAGCACTATAGCACTTTATTTACCATTGCTACAATTCCAGTGGACTTCTAAACGAATAGTCATATTTTCTTTTCTGGCTTGTATTTATTCAGGTTGTTTTGCACTGTCTTATGTCCTTGTGTATGATTTGTTTGTGCTTTTTTGCTGTAAATCAAATTTCTCTTGAGAGACAATAAAGGTCTGAACTGATCTCATGTGTTTTGGTCAGAGTCTTGTATGAACAAGATCCAGATAATGTGGAAACAAGTTATTTATTAGGATGGACAGATCCAGATATTGTGCATGCAAATTTCAAGACTGTACACAGCAGTCTAACCAATCCAGCTTGTTTGATACATAAAGTAATATGAACCCTTTCACTTTTGCTTTTTTTTCTATTTTGAACCAGTTCAAAGACTACTCAGTGCACAGTTTCTGAATAGCTATGAAGTGCTTCTAATATAATTAAACTCAGATATCATGGCTCTAGCAGGGATCCTCTTTATACGTGTAGCAACATTAAAATTAAACATAAAAAATTAAGTTTTCTCAAAAATGTAAACGGAATTTTTTTAACATACATAGCATGAATATGACTCTAATGAATATGACTCATCTAAAAACATTAATAGGAATGTTTTTATGGTAAATATTGTTAAAATGTCCATTCAAAGCAAGAAATATGGTTTTCTTGCCCTCTTCACCTAATGGATTTTTTAAGGAAGTAAAGACAGAGAGCATTGACCTATAACCTTTATACCCACATGACTGATTGGTGTAGCTTATTTAGAAAGCAACAATCTATGAAACATGACTACCACAAACATCATTAGAAATTTGTATGATTAAGGCCATGTGTTTAACCCTTTCCTATGTGACTTCTTCATGACTGCCTTTTTGCGATCAGATGAATAAGAGTGAACTTCAAAGATAAATACATACCAACCCATAAAGTCAAGCTGTCTTGGTGTGTAATGCTTGTTGGTGGTCCCTAAGTTATTTTAGCACTTCATGTCAGCAGCTTTCCCTGGCCAGCATAGCCCTGAAAGGCCACACTTGTTTTAAGTGGGATGGAGCAGTAAAGATGCAGGCCACAGTAAAATCAATTTAGATTCCTTAAGGAAACTGGGGCACTGCCCTGGAGGGGAATTCAGACCCAGAGGAAAAATAACCAAGAGGCACAAAAAAAAATAAACTTTCTGCCCTTCAGATGCAAAAGCCCCAGGCCTCCCTCCATCTCAGATTTCTCCTCAGCCTCCTCTTTTCCTCCTGCCATTGTCCAATTCTTCACAAGCATCATGGTGAATATGAAATATGCCTTGAGTGAATGATAGCTGAGTTTATCTGCACATATTGAGTACTCAATATGCGTAATATCCTCTAATATCATTATTTTCCCCATACCCATGGACTCTATTCTATTATAGTGTGGAGTGACTCAGATAGAGGAAAAAGATTGAGTCAATAAAGAGATGAGTATGATAATCAAGTCTGAGATTAATAACTCCTTCTCACTATGTGTCTGCCTTTCAATCTATCTCTCTTCATCTCCTGCTCACTCTTCTTCTTTGGTTCAGTTTTATTCACTTTAGAGTGCTTTTTTGGCATAGCCGGATTGTCCTCACACTGCCAGAAAATAATGTAGGATGGAGGTCTAACAGATATTTTTAAAAAAGATTATAGATGTGATCTAAAGACTGAGAACATAGTAAGTGATTTTATCACAAATCTTTTATCTGTTAAAATGTGTCGTCCATATACGACGAGGCTGATTGATATGTTCATGGCCTAAAACAGACGATGATTTTAATATCAGTCATTACATCTACGTGCGGTTGTTTTAAATGATTATGCAGAATGTTTGAAGCTAATAACTTTTGCTGTATTTCTGTTTGAAATTTTTAACTTTCAAGTCCACACTTTCTGAGAAAATGGACGTCGGTCTTGAAGTCAAAACTAGTGCCCCTTCTTACAGCATGATGAATAAGTGAATGCTGGATTCAAACACAGCAGTCAATTTTCTCAGACAGTGCAATTTTCAAATACCCTTAAAAAATACTACAAAAATTATCCACCTCAAATTTTCTGTATTATCACTCTAAGAGGTGAACTGCACATGTATAGACAAGAGCTCTATAACACATCTTTATCTTATACCTTAGGCCACGACCTTATCAATCATCCTTTATACAACAAGAAGGCTAGAAGGAGATGTGCCTAACTGTAAATAAATATAATTTTCATATATGAAGACCCAAGATATTAACCTAAAATATACTGGCTTTATAAAACATAATACATATTATGTATTAATATGATGACCAGGGACTAACTTACATGTCACAACTAGCACCTAATATAAAAGTAGACAAAGACACCATGGTCACTCTGCAAACACCTTAACACTGTTTATGTAAAAGATAAAATCCATCAGATGTATCTAATCTAATCAAATCTAATATCAACTTTCAAGACAAACAGCAAGAATTTACCAGTTTATTTCATTCTGTTCAAAAGGCTGAGCGCTGCATAGCAAATTCAAAAGTCAAATTAAAAAAACAAAATCAAAGCTGATAGTCTAGATAGTCTGGATTTTCCTGTTGAGATATTTACTTCCCACAGGCTTTAAATTTCACTGCAATGTCTCTTTTCCTGTCCCAATCCTTAATTCTCTGTCTTTCCCTGACCAGCCGGAGTTGTCCGGAGCAGCTGTCCTTCACCAGGCCCGGAGGGATCAGGTAGTGGATGCCTGTCGAGTTTATAGTGCATCCAGCCGTAAGCGCAGAGTCCTGACACCTGGAGACCTCAAACACCTTGTGGTTGACGAGGACCATGAGCTCATCTACTGCTATGTCCCTAAAGTTGCTTGCACCAACTGGAAACGCGTCATGATGGTGCTTACAGGCCGAGGCAAATACAGGCGAGTGCAATTGCCTTTCAGACTTTTAAATGGACTTAAAAAACAGTGGGGGCCATTCATTCCCCGAGGAATTGCTCAATAACAAATCAGAAGAAAAATGCACAGGACATGTTGTATGACATATGAATATGTATTGAATATGTAGTACCATATTCATGTATGCTGCCCTCATTAGAATTAAAATTCAGGATAGTACAAGGATGTGACTACAGTATGTTTGTTTTGCTGTGTTCCTCACTGTCCTTGTGCTTTCCCTCTTCAGTGACCCAATGGAAATCCCTTCTAATGAAGCCCACATTCCCACCAACCTGAAGACGCTGAACCAGTACAGTATTGCTGAGATCAACCATCGCCTCAAGAACTACCTCAAATTCCTCTTTGTTCGTGAGCCCTTTGAGAGGCTGGTCTCTGCATACCGCAACAAGTTCACCCTTAAATACAACTCTTCTTTCCACAAGCGCTTTGGCACCCGCATTATCCGGCGCTACCGCAAGAATGCTACACAGGATGCACTGCTCAATGGGGCTGATGTCAAATTCAAAGAATTTGTTGAGTACTTGGTAGACCCTGCCACACAGCGTGATGGTCCACTCAACGAGCACTGGCAGACGGTCTACCAGCTTTGTCACCCATGTCACATCCACTATGACCTGGTGGGAAAGTATGACACGCTGGAAGACGATGCAAACTACGTGTTGCGGCTGGTGGGTGTTGGTGACTCCTTGCACTTCCCAAGCTACGCCAAGTCTACTCGTACCACAGATGCCATGACAGCCCAGTTCTTCAGCAATATTAGTACTCAGCAGCAGATCCAACTCTACCAACTTTACAAGTTGGACTTCCTCATGTTCAACTACTCCACACCCAGCTACCTCCGGCTGGACTAATGCAGGACAGAGCTGGGACTCTGACAATGGCTGACTTGTTAAGGGAGAGGCAACAAAATCAGTGAAGGGCAGAATTTTTTGGGAGGAAACTTGATGTAAAGAAACTGTTGTTTTATGCAGGTGTAGGGTTTGAATTAGACATATAAACAAGTGCTGCAAAAAAGAAAGAAAGGAAAGTAATGCATGCTTGTCTGGGCATAAGGGGGAGGATGTCCAGTCAACTCTGGCTGATACATAGAGTGCTGATTGGATGAGAATGTTGGCTTAATAAACCAAACACATGTAAAGACTAAAATGTGTGGGTGAAGCAGGTCTTCAAGGTGTTTTAAAAGGGGAACTTATCCTCAGAGGACGGACTTGAGAGAGATTCTCCTGATGATGTTCCCTACATGTTTAAACAAACTGCTGTCCATTTAGGTTGCTTCAGATTTTCCAAAGCAAACAGCAGCATTGCACGCGTCCTGACCCCAATGCATCGTGAGAGCTAAGCTTATCTCCCCTCCCCCTGATCAGTGGAGAAGCTCCGTCAAATTGTAAGACACAATTCATTTTTCTGCGCTGTCAGCGTGGTGTGTAAGTGCCCATCGCTCCCGTCCTCATTAGATTTATACATTTCAGAGGAAAACTGGCTAATCATCACCTCCAGGACATCCTATATAGATGGCTACTGACTTCTCTCAAGACCTCTTTGACTCAACTGTGGCCACATGGCCTTCAGCTAACGGCTGTAACAAAACAAGTTCTCATCAGTCTCCAGCATTATTAGGTCAGCAGAAGAGACCCCTTCTGATACAACCTGACGACCCCTTAAAAATGGAGAGTCTTGTTGCAGCAATAAAGTGTGGAAGTGCTTAAGAAATGATTGCCTGTAACACCTAGCATCCTTAACACTTTGAGCTACAAGACGTGGTTAGAAAGGTACAGAATGCTTTCATGTGAGTGGGCGCACCAACTGTTAGTGACAAGTCTGAGAAAGTCTGAGCTGAAAGAAGAGAGACAGCCTCCGTCGTCCTGAAAGGGTGAAAGGCACTGGATCTCATAACCCTGCCCACCCAAGGGTCAGCGGACACACCAGAGACACAAAGCCCCTCCTCCAAACGTGTGTCAGTAAATTAAGATTATCCTATGTCTTTTTGCTTATTTTTGTTTTTTCATTGTCTTATGATGAAGCATTGCTGCGAGCAGCAATAACAAAAGATTATTTAATTTGTTGATTAAAGAGAGTGAGATGTATTTTTTTTCCTAGGGTAAAGGACGATTTAGAAATTTTAAAATTGAACTGTTGTTAAGAGTTTAGTTTTGTCATGTTGACTTTTTTCTTCACAGCTAGCCTCTGATACAATATAAATGCATCACCACATTTTCACCTCCAAAGGTACATCACAGCCTGTGGCTTTGTCCTTCTGTGTCTGAGATCATCAGAGATATATGGGTTGTTGCCAATTTCCTGTTGTCAAACATTTGGTGCCAAAATGTGCTGTGAAAGCCTCAGAGATCCACATGCAGTCATGTGTGTTCAGCATACATTACTGTTCCGCCACATACCCAGAACATGAGAGCTATCTGTTGCTCTCTGTACATATCAACAATCTACTGCCCACATAACAGAATCAAGAGATTGTATCTCATACTGTAATGTGATTAATGTTAGTGAAGTTAAGCAATGTCAAGGTCAATAACTGCACTCTCCACAGTGCTATGAATTGGATCAAAGGCTGTTGTGTAAGCATTATACTGTACATGAGTGAAATAACTCAACCCAACTCAACCCAGCTTTATTCATTTGTCCCAGAGGGGTAATTGGTTTTGCAGCAAGAGAAACACAAACAAAACAAGAAGCAAGACAGACAGAAGACTTATACATAGATCAATAGGAAGAGAGAGACACACACATTCTGTTTTTTACACCTCTTTCTAATTATAAACTAAACCCTAAAGCTTCAAAGAGAAACAAGATATTTTCTGGAACAGCTGCATCTTTTTGTTACATTAGCTACACCAGAGATGACAATTTATTTTTAACCATTAATTTTTTTAATCTGCCTATTTTGAGTCTGTCAACCTCTTGGAAGTGCAATAATTAATAACTGGAGTATTACATTTAAAGTCATTTTTCATACTTTAAGTAATGTTTTAAAAGGAACATTTCCCTATTTTTTTATATCAGAAATGAGTTAGGCTGTTCATTACCTGGTAAAACCTTCTACAATACCACCACGATAAAGATGTTTCTAGTGGTGACTCCGTGCTATTACAATAAAGCTTGTGAGGGAAATTTCAGGGTAACTGATATAAGTAAATCTTATAATATAAATAGAGATTTTGTTTCAACCTATTCTGGTGGATGTTTAGCTTCCTGCAGCTTTTGAAATATTATTATTGTACATGTGTGTCTGTGTGTGGGGGTTATAATGAGAGAGTAGCCTTATTTTTTTACCCCCACACAGACATCTGGCTCTAATAAAGGAGAACAGCTACTGTCCTGGCCTGTCGCCCAGGCCCACAGACTCAATGGCTATGTTTTCAGCATGGCTTCCTCCTGGGACAGGCACACCAAATTACACACACCCACCCTGCACATTAGCACTCCTGCTGTTGATGATGCCACGCAGCATCTTACTCAGCAGATGTAAGCAGAGGCACGGGCAAAGTGCACCTCTACACTCCAACACATTGACTGAGCTTCAGCTTAACTGCTCATTTAACCCTCAGGATGGAAGATGAACGATACACAGAGGACCTCTTAGCCTGCAAACAAGCCATTACAGAGGCCTCTCCTCTTCTTGCTCTACTTTCTCCTCTCCCATCTAATTCCAAAAGTGGCCTACTGCATTCGAAAAAACAAAACAAACAAACAACAAAAAACGCAGAAGGCTGTGTCAATGATCCCTACCGACCCTGCAGGAAAAGGGCAGCCTGCTTAAGTAAACAGAGCAGAAAAAATCCCCATAAGGAACCAAGTGAGCACTGAAAGGCCCGGCTGATTTTTTGCCTCAAACAAAAACAATTAACTGCATTTTGAGCACTTTTGCCCCTATTCTTAGCTCCTCAGTCTGCATAGATCCGGTGCAGTTTTCAGTCCTGCTACTGTAGGTGCGTTTATATTTAAGTCAAGCCAACAGGCATATTTATGTTGTTTTTGAACGATGTCTATTGTTAGACTGAATTACATATTGCTGTTTTGCTGATGTTTTTCTCTGAAGGAAGTGGATGATGTGATTTGTCCTAATATTATTTTTGTTATTTATACACAGATAAACACATTTCATAAATTGTATGGCAGAGCAGAGTGTTATAGCAGGTAAATATCATTACAAATTAGGAAGATAGTTTGACAAATTCTCAAAATAAGCTTATTAGCTACCTAACAAATTTGTTGAAAAGAATACTAACACGACCCTTGGACTGTTACCTTTGTCTTATCTGTTAAATGTTGAGCTACAACCAGAAGCTGGTTATCTTAGCTTAGCTTAGCTTGAAGAATGAAAACAGACAGCTCTCACCAAGGTGACAGGACAAAAGTGTCTACAGCCATTCTGTTGACTCTGTGTGGTCGTATTCCTAGCACAGCATAGCTTTGGGTGAAATGCTAATGCCAGCATGCACTTACACACTTATGAAGTTGTGATGTACAGCAGGTAAATCAAGTGTGTTAGCATGCTAAAATTTTAACCCTCACATTTGACAATGACAGTTGTCATACACAGATAAAGTAAGATAGCCTGTTATACAGAGTCACATCACTGGTGTGGATAAAGGAAAGCACCTAAAGTTTACTCATTTTGTTTTGTACAAACAAACATTTCGTACATTTATCTTTCCCCGTTTCCAGTCTTAATGCTAAGGGAAGCTAATTGTCTGCTAGCTGAAGCTGCATTTTGAACAGTTAGACATGTGAGGTATCAATCTATCACCAAAACTACAATACTATCTAATATTATCAGTACAGAGGGACAAAGCCAGTAAACTTTAATCTGCCCCTGTCATTCTCTGTCATTCTTACTCACATATCTACAGTTCCAATGCAGGGTGTTTTTGTACAATGTAGCCATGATGTCATTCATACTGCTGTTGTTTTCTGAACTGCCATTTTTGGATGTTGTTGGATCGATGAATTACTCTAGATGCCTCACACTCACACACACACTATATTTATGTGGCGCTCTTCTTTCTTTGTGCCTTTCATTTGCAGCAACACAGAGACACTGAAAAAAGCACCTTCTCTCTTGGGTAACCTGGGCCTTCCTCTATACTTACATACTTAACACAAATAGATGTAGAGCAACCATCCATTCAACCCGCAACTCCGAACACTCTGCAGTTGTAAGTTATCGATATCAATATGACAGAATTTGGAAAAGACTGTCAGCCTACACCAGCATCCAAGCTGCATTATCTGCTTTGGCTTAAAGTGGTTTTGCTTGATAACTTTGGAGCTGGAATGTGTTTCATTTTTAAAATTGCAAATCTTAAGTTTTACTTGATGAAAGCTCTATTCACACTCTCCCCTAACAATACTGTATTTATATTCACACACTGTTACATCTACTAACTGCAATATCACACAATGAAGCTCCAGAGGCCTGTGTGACTACACAAAGACAACATGCAGCAGAGAAAAGGCTCTAAGGCTCTTAGGTCATGTTCACTAATATTTCTACATTAAATATTGTGCTAACTGTACACATGTTATTGTGTGAATAATACAGCAGCTTCTAAATGATTTCCATTTCTTTCTGTTCCCACTTCATCATGTAAATGGCTGTAATGCACCTTAACACTGGTTGCCACCCACCATGGTGCAGCTCAGGACTGACCCTTCACTCTAACCTCGCAATTTCATTGTAAAATTCATTGTATAATGCCAATAAAGCTACTTTACCCTTACCTTTACCTTGCCATACAACAAAAAATAATAATTTGTGCAAATGTTTTTGCACACTTTTGTGCAGTTATGGTTACAGACTAAAATTATCAGGATAATACTGTATCGTGAATTCTTTAGGCCACAGTAACTGTAGTGAAAATCTAATATTGTTGCAGCCCTAGTTAATGTCAATGTGGATACATATGGATCTTTTTCTTTCTTGAAAAGGTCCCCAAACATAGATTAAAACTGACTTATATTTTTGTGAAAATGGATTTTCTCCTAAATGCATTCTTATAATTTTCATACAAGATACAAGATTCATTAGCTATCATTTCATAACGCAAGGTTGTATAACAAAATATTGTTAGGAGGCCCTTTATGCCACAACCACACATGAGAATTCTATGAATGGATTAATAGTAACAAGTATTGGTTCTCATCAAGTGATCCATTTTTGAGAATCTTGACTTGGCGATCCTTTCTTTCACAGCTTACATCAAATTTGTCCAGATTAGCGTGGCTGTGGCTTCAGCAGGCCTGCCAAGTTTCATGTGTCTCTGTGTTGCAGACATCTTGTATGCCCTCCTTCAGCGATCAGAGGTCACACACCCTCTGATCTCCTAAACATTTTCAAAAGCTTCATATCCTGCCAGATGTTGTTGTGTAACCTGTACAGTGTGTTACATTTTGAGGAATCAATCTAAATCAGGCTATTACAAAATTTATACCATGACATCAGCATTTTTCACCATTGTGTGTATCAGAGTGCCTCATGTGTTGTAGCTACAAGTGGATGATAGCTGCATAAGTATATGTAGGTGTTGTTTGTGTGTGTGTGTGTGTGTGTGTGTGTGTGTGCGCGCACACGCATGCGTGTGCATGTGCGTGGACTCTCTGTGCTGTACCCACTCTGCCTTAGAGGAAACGTCTCAGAGGCAGGCGAGACATTCATTGAAACAGGCGTTTCTTATTTATTTATTTATTCTCAGAAAATTATCCATGCTCTTTCCTTACTATCACCATGGCAACACTCCTAAACTCTCCATATCCTTGTGTCCTCCCAGGACAGCTTCTCACTGTTCTGTTTTACTCTATTCATTTTCAGGTGCACTCACTGAAATCATGAATAATTGACTGTGTACTGTACACTGAGTGTGGGAGAGTAGTGTTGATCCTACAGCAGCACGATCTGCAGTTCATCTGTCTGTTTTCACAATAAAAGAACACTGAAACTCCCAGTGCCTCCCACTGCTAATTTCATGTATTGATGTAAAATATGTAATAAACATAAAAGCTAGACAGCCTCTGACACAGAAAGGTCCATGCAGCACTTTAACATACAAAACAAATCATTAATTTATCTCTTTCCATAATTGCCTCTATATTTAGGTCGAAATGGAAGATAATTGGTCATCAATCTCAAGAAGTTTAAAAATTTTACAGTTCGTATTGGTACATGAAAGTATCTAAGAAATGAACTTTCAATGCAAGTCCAGGCATGCTACTCTACACTGGTGGGAATGCAAACTTAAGACACAAACCATAGCACTGTTTGAAAAGAAGCCAGTTATTGCAGTGGAAAAAGGGATGATGATGAAAGATGAGGAATGTACAGTGGCTGTTGGGGAGAAGATGAGGGTAATGGCAGAGCGTGGTTAGCGTCGACAGGTAGAATAGCAGACATGCAGGTCTCTTTCAGTTTAGTTAAGTTCTAGGGGGAAATGTGTTGTGTGCAAACAATGGCTGTGTCCAAAATTACTTCCTCGTTCAGTCATCCACTTCTATTTCAGTAACAGGTGCTTTGTGGTACTTTAAACAGATAAGTAAACTGAGAACTTGTTCGCCTATGAATCATCACCATTTTTTATTAGTGGCTATTTTTGAATATGTACAACACGACACATGAGATAATTAGTAGAAAGTAGTGTACATGGAATTGACAAGTTTTTACTTTTTATTGTGTGTTTTGAGTGCTGTGTAAAGTGCATACCTTCCACAATAAACATTGTGCTTTATGTAGGTGCTTATTTTTGATACAAGCATGTAGTTGCAGTGTCTTAAATTCATCAGTCAGGTTTGGTTTGTTTTAAAACTGTATTCATAGCCTTTATTGGCCACATCATAATCTTGGAAAATCATGATAGCTACTGAAGGATAAAGGTCATTTGAGGTGCAGTCATTTGATTTTTCTTTGTGAGTTTTTCCAATCTGAGTGGCACTTTTCAAAATGTACATGATCACTTGATTCTCTGTCAACATAACAATGCTGAGCAAATGCAGTTGTTGCAAGTGTTGAATCACCCAGAGTGCAAAAATCTTTCTCTCTAAAAATTAATACTGAAACAATATAAAAGAAAAAACATTTTTAGCATGGGTTTAGCCATGGGTTAAAAATATATACTGATTTGGGTGAACTGACCCTTTAAAAACCTTTATATTTTTTGCATGGTAGCACATTATACATTTGGACTAGACCGTCCTAATTTACTTGACTTTCAGTAGTTCCCACAGGTATTAACATGACCTAAAAATGTTATATAATTAATAATAAACATTGTGTTATTGAGCCAGAATAAGACAACGTCCGTCAGATTTAATGGTAGGTTCCTGCATGACAATAACCGTCATCACTATCTAAAGAAACATTTCCTAAACTGAGGGTTGAGGCCCAAAATAGGTTACAGACTGGTAATTGGTTCAATAACAATATCAAAGCTGGGTCTGAAAATGTGTTTGCGCTTTTGGGCTAAGGAAGTGTTGGATGTGTGTGACTACTGTAATTCCCTCATTCTTGATCACTCGCATGAAGTCAAAATAAAAATACAAAAAACAAAACATCTAGAGAGTCATTCAAAATACAATGGAGAGGCCTCAGTATGCTTAATATAGGTGCTCAGTGATACAAGCTTAAAAATGAAAAGACTGGACGGCTATCTCCATTCTTACTATTGAGGTGAGTTAAGGTATTTTTTCATGTGCAAAAAAAAGACTTCTGAAAGACAGTATTTTGACAACAGAAAAGTAAGCCTGTCGTTGTTTAATCACATATGAATTTAGAAGCACACACCTATCAAAAAGTTAGATGAATTAATTTGCTTTAGGTTCTCTCATTCAGTGAGCCCTTTCTCCAAGCACTGTGTCAGCAGTGAAGAAAGGTCTGGCTGCAGGCATTATAATTCTGCTATACAGAAAAAAACACCCTGGCTTGTTTTTATGTCTTTAACCAATCACAATCATTTTCAATAGGCAGCACCAAGCCAAGATGGTTGATAGTAGCCTAGCAGCCTTGCAAAAGAGTAACCTGCAGATAGTTGAAGGGGAGGGTAATCATAATATAGCTTGTGACTAGACGAAAGAAGAAGAAGAAAGAAAGAGGAAAGTGTAATACGATGTGTATGTCTATGTATAGGCTGGTGTGAGTGGAAAATGTGATGGCAGAGGTGGTTGGGGGGCCACCCAAGACTCGCACTGTGTGTATATTTTTTTGATTTATCATCCTATCTTGAAAATAATTATTGTGACAAAAGCAGGAGATGGTGTTTTTGTGACGCGAAAGACTGCTTAAACTGCAATAAATGGTATAACTTCACGTGCCATGCATTCAGATGCTGCATGTCAAGGTATTTGGCCAGTCAGACAAGGT
>MDSQ01000185.1_pt1 | contig 12825 bp, 12 predicted proteins | sample 1008251 | NCBI WGS metagenome assembly MDSQ01 (sample SAMN05526597, study PRJNA338239) | gut metagenome | isolation source: Hindgut content | host: Naso unicornis | place: Saudi Arabia: Red Sea | collected 2016-05
AATTAGCATGTGCTTACGTATTATTTAAGCTTAAACTTGTGTAATTGCCTTCTGCGTGCTTATTTTACCTTCTTTTATCTTTACTTTAATTATATTATTCTTTTACAACGCAACAAAGAGGCAGATTTCTCTGCCTCTTTCAGTATTAAAAAGTAATTAATAGTTTTCTATATCTATTTCCACCACTTCATTTATTGTGTATCCTAAAAACATTTTAGCCATATCTTTCATCTTTTCTGGATGGTCACTTACATAAAATTTATGACCTAATGAGTGCGTGGCCGCAATATTTTTCTCTAATAATCTCTCACCCATTGAGTGTGCAGCTTCATTTGCGGGATTAATAAGTTGTATATTGTCTCCAACAACTTGTTTTAGGGCAGTGTGCAATATCGGGTAATGAGTACAACCTAATATTAGAGTATCAATATCCTTTGTTTTTAATTCTTTTAGATATTCTTCTATAACCATAATAGTTACTTGCTTATTTTGCCACCCATCTTCTACAAGAGGGACAAATAGCGGACAAGCTTTATTATATACCCTATAGTCCTTATGATTTTCTGTTAAAAGGGTTGTGTATCTATTACTTGCTATTGTGGCTTCCGTTCCAATAACGCCAATACGACCATTTTTTGTGGCGGATAGAGCCATTTTTACCCCAGGCTCCACAACCCCTTCTATAATCACATCGGGAAAAACGTTACGTAATTCTTCGATACAATTTGAGTTAACTGTATTACACGCAATAATAATAGCTTTTACATCTTGTTGCAGTAAAAACCTTATAATCTGAATTGCAAATTTCGTAACGGTGTTTTTGGATTTCGTTCCATATGGAACCCTTGCCGTATCTCCAAAATATATAATAGATTCATTATTTAATTGTTTCATTACTTCTTTAACAACAGTCAGACCCCCAACTCCTGAATCAAAAATTCCTACTGGTCTATTGTCCATATTTTTCCCACTCCTAGCAAGATGCAAGTTCTATCAATTTATTTATTAAATCTGGTAACTCTATTCCCGCCTCTTTAAATAGCATAGGATACATACTAATTTTTGTAAAACCTGGCATGGTGTTTATCTCATTAAACACTACTTCTCCATCTTTGGTCACAAAAAAGTCTACTCTTGATAGGCCTTTCGCATCTACTGCTCTATAAACTTCTTTTGCAGCTTGCCTTATTTGTGCAACAATATCTTCGGCTAAGTCTGCGGATACAATAGTTTTTGATTCACTATTATTATACTTAGCGTCAAAGTCATAAAACTCAGCTGCTGCTAAGATTTCACCTACTCCTGAAACTAAAAGGGCTTCATTGCCCAGCACTGCTGTTTCAACTTCTCTTCCTACTATAGTCTCTTCTATTAAAATTTTTGTGTCTTCTTTAATTGCCACTAATAAGGCGTCTTTTAACTCTTTTTTATTAGTCGCTTTACTTATGCCAACAGATGAGCCGGCATTTGCTGGTTTAACAAAATAAGGGTAGCCAAACGTTTGTTCTATTTTTTGTACTACTTTATCCATATCTTTTAACTCAATTTCTTTTACTACAACATATTTTGCCTGTTTTACATTAGTTTTTTCTACAGCTATTTTTGTAAAAGCCTTATCCATGCTAACTGCCGAAGCTAATACACCGCAGCCTACGTATGGTATTTGTGCTAGTTTACACAGTCCTTGTACGGTTCCATCTTCGCCGTATTTTCCGTGCAAAACTGGAAACACTTTATCAATGTGTATTGTAACTGCCTCTTGCCCCTCTCGTAGCAGTATCAATCCTTTATGCACCGCATCTGGGCTTAATATGCAACGGATGCCCTTTTGTTGCCATTTATTAGTAGTAAAGTTAAAATCTGCCCCCCTATATAATAGCCATGTTCCATCTTTTGTAATTCCTACTGGATAAATATCGTATAGTTCATTATCTATGTTCTCGTAAATTGTCGTCACCGATTTTAGTGACACCTCATGCTCAGATGATTGTCCACCGAATAGTAGTAATATATTTTGCTTCACTTAAAATCCCTCCTTAAAAATAATCTATTTCCCTTATTCCTATAAATACTTACTAAATTATCATTTTATTACTTTTATCTGAGATATGCAAGGTAAAATTTTAAAAAATATATCTAATTTTTATTAGTACCACTGTTTAGTACAAACTAATTTCTTAACTATTAATATTTTTATATTTATTATGTAACATCTTTTGATCACCTTACATATATTATATTAGACATAATATTTGACATCATTGTTATTTTAGCTAATTAAAATGAGGCGACTTTATGATTTCTACAATTACCCAACAATCCATCACTAACACAAAAAAAGCACTATCTCACTCAATAATTAACAATAACTATAACTTATTAGCAACAGATGTAATTCAGCTTAGTCAAGAATTAGACAATAAAATGTTACCACTATTTAAGCAACAACTTGACTTTTATAATTTATATCTAAGATTAAATACACAAAAAGCTACCTGAAGCTAGGTAGCTTTTTACTATGTAGTATTTTATTATATACTAATACCTTTTTGGTTATTTTCTTGTTTTGGCTTTCGGTTAAAAATAGTAGACCAAATGGATTTTTTAGATTCATCCTTTAGCTCAACCAGCTCTTTTTTTAAGCGTTGCATATCACGAATTGTTTCATCTAATTTTCTATAATACGCTTCGTCCTGCCTATTTTTTGTAGTTGCTTGTTCTTTTATTTCTTCTATTTGACTACTAACATAATAAGCTATATCAGATCTAATTTCTTTTTTCAGCTCTTCTGATATTTCCGCCATGATCTCATCTTTAATTCTTTTTTTAGCCATTTCTTGGCTAGATGTTAAAGATTCGGATATTGTGGCTTTGATTAAATTTAAAAATGCATCCTTCTTTAAATCCGTTCCTGATTCTGAGCACACAATATCACTTATAGTAGGCGTCTCTTCTACAGGTTTTACTAGCTCTAAAACTCCTATTCTTTCTAAGTCTGCAATAGACTCGCATGTGTTATTTCCCACTATGCTTTTAATATGTTTTAGTTCTATCCCTTGACCATCCATTAACTCTATAAGTTTAGCCATCACTTCTATATTTTGCTTTGAAACTATTCTATGTCCTCTAGCATTTCTTCTTATGCTAATATTTAGATGTTGTTCGTAGTATCTTATTCGTGATATTTCAACCTTTAAAATATCTGATGTTTCTTTAAGGCTATACCATTCTTTATCCATAACCATCACTCCTACTCTTAGTCTTTTGTTATTATATAGCATTTATAGTATAATTTTTCTATATATAACAATTATACCATATTTTTACATATTGACAAGAGCAAATAATAAAAAATTTCTATTTTAGCAATTTTTTATCTATTATTAATCTTAGGCACATCTAAATATAGCTTATTTTTCACAGTCTAACAACTAAATTTTTATTTATTCTAATTTTCGTCTATAGTAAATAGTGCTTTTGCAAATTCTGTAGCATTAAATTCTTGTAAGTCTTCTATCGTTTCACCCACACCTATATATTTTACTGGTACATTCATAGTTGCACAAATTCCTACTATGGCACCACCCTTTGCTGTGCCGTCAAGCTTTGTTAAAATTATTCCATCTACATTTGCCACTTCTTTAAATAATTTCACTTGAGATAACGCATTTTGTCCTGTTGTTGCGTCCAAAACTATTAACACTTCTTTATGTGCTTCTGGATACTCTCTTTCTATTACACGAGAAATTTTTTCTAGTTCTTTCATCAAGTTTACTTTATTTTGTAACCTTCCTGCTGTGTCACAAATTAGAATATCTGCTTTACGAGCTTTTGTAGCGGATATTGCATCGTATATAACCGAAGTAGGGTCTGAGCCTTCGCTATTTTTAATTAGTGATACGCCTGCTCTGTCTGCCCATATCTGCAATTGTTCTATTGCAGCTGCTCTAAAGGTGTCTGCAGCTGCTAGTATAACATTTTTACCTTCACTTGTAAATTTATGCGATAGTTTACCTATTGTTGTTGTTTTTCCAACACCATTTACCCCTACTATCAATATTATATTAGGCTTATCTTCTACTACAATAGGTGAGTTTATATTACTAGTTAAAATATCTGCAATAATTTCTCTTAAAACTTCTTTTAATTTTTCAGGGTCGGTTATCTTCCTTTCTTTTACAACTTTGCGTGTTTTATCTAATATTTCAAGGGTTGTATCCACTCCAAAGTCTGCACATATTAAAACCTCTTCCAATTCCTCAAATAACTCCTCATCTATTTTTTGGAAATTTTTTAATACATTTTCAACTCCATTTAAGATGTTATCTCGTGTTTTTGTTAAGCCTTTAAATAATTTTTTAAATAGATTAGGAGTTTTTTGCACTTCAGCTTCTGCATTTTTTTCTACTATTTGTAAATTTTCTTCGGTTTGTGAGCTTTCTTCTGCTTGTAAACTTTCTTCGGTTTGTAAGCTTTCTTCTGCTTGTAAACTTTCTTCGGTTTGTAAGCTTTCTTCTGCTTGTAAACTTTCTTCGGTTTGTGAGCTTTCTTCTGCTTGTAAACTTTCAGGCGTTTCTTCTAAGTTAGTTTTTTTTTTAGTTGCCTCTTCTGCATTTGTTTGCGGAGTTTGTTTTGTCAATTCGGCTATAGTTTTTTCATTTACTACATGTTCTGTTGGCTTAACTAATTTCTTTCTCTCGTCACTCAGTTTTTTTACAGCTTCTTCAACTTGCTCATCTTTTTCTAAATCTTGTTTTATTTCTTTTCTAATAATTTTTGTTTCGTTTTGTATTTCTGCCTTTATATCTGTTTCTGATAAATCACTTTCTTTATCTACTATAACCTCTTCTTGAACCTCTTCTGCCTTTGCAACCTTTTTATTACCAAATAATTTTTCCCAAAATCCCATCTAATTATCTTCCTTTCATTTTACATATTCTTTTGCTTCGTCTAATTTTACAGATACTATGGCAGACACACCTTTTTCTTGTTGAGTAACCCCATATAACGTATTTGCATACTCCATCGTACCTTTCCTATGAGTTATAACAACAAATTGAGTATCTTTTGCTAAAGTTTTTAAATACTTTATAAATCGTAATACGTTTGCTTCATCTAGCGATGCTTCTATCTCATCCAAAACGCAAAAGGGAGATGCCTTAAGCGTCAAAATTCCAAATAACAAAGCTATTGCCGTTAACGTTCGTTCTCCACCTGATAATAGACTCATATTTTGCAGCTTTTTTCCAGGGGGACGCACTATTATATCAATACCAGATTCTAAAATATTTTCTTTATCAGTTAACTCTAAAAATGCACTTCCTCCTTCAAACAATTCTTTAAAAACTTTCCCAAAATTCTCAGCTATATTTTTAAATTGCTCTCTAAATATATCGTTCATTTCATTAGTCAGGTTATCAATTAATTTTAATAGGGTTTTTTCTGCATTTTGTATATCTTCTTTTTGAGCAGTTAAAAACTCAAATCTTTGTGTAATATTTGTGTATTCTTCCACCGCATTAACGTTTACATTTCCAATTTGCCGAATTTGTTCCTTATGCTCAAGTTGCACCTGTTTTAACTTATTTTGTGAATATAAAAACTCTTTTTTTATATTACAAGCACTAGGGGTTAGCTGATATTCTTGCCATATATACTGATTTAAATTATGCTTATCTTTAAGCATAGCATCTTTTTTTGCATCTAGTCGTATGGCATCTTTTTCAAGCTCACTCACTTCAGCTGTTGTATCTAATATATTTTTATTTACGTTTTGATTAGTTTTTTGTATATGCTCAATTCTATCGGTACATTCTAACTTTGCTTGTTGCTGTTGTTGCACTTTATTTTTTAGTTGTATTATTTGCTTATTTAAGTCTGCTATATTAGTAGAATAATCTTGTTGATTTTTTAGGTTCAATGCTTTTTGAGTTCTTAATTGATTTATATCCTGCATGTTTTTTTGCAACTGTTTATCCATATTTATTATAGAATTATTTATCATATCTATATTCGTACTCACTTTATATATATCCATCTTGCACTGTGCAATTTTATTTAGTTTTTCCTCACCTATAGTTTCAAGTTTGATTAATTCTTGTTCTAATTTATTCGACTCTTCATCTTGAAATTTATTATTTTGATACTCTTGTACTTTTTCAGTATCCTCACTAAGCTGTAGATCTGTTTTTTTAATTTCGTGTTGTATATCTTTTACTGTAGCTTGAAGTTCTGCTTTATTATTTTGCAAAAATGTTACCTTTTCTGAGATAATCTTTTGTTCAATTCCCAAATTTGTCTGTTTATTTTCAACTACTTTAATACTAGATGCGTGTTCAGTTAAAATTATATTAACTTTATCTAAGTTGATTTTCAACTCTTCTACATTAATTTTAGTCTCATCTTTACTAATAGTTAATTGGATTAATTTTTGCTCACATTCTTTTAATTCTCGACTTCTTGTAAATAAATTATTAGCCTTTTGGCTTCCTCCGCTTAAGGCACCACCTATATTAAATAATTCGCCGCCTAATGTGACTAACTTATACTTATAGTTAAACTTTTTTGCTATATTAGATGCATTTTGCATATTATCTATTATAATTATTTTACCTAATAAATGTGATATAATGTCTTTATCTTCTTTTTTATAACTAATTAAATTACTTGCTATGCCTATAAAGCCTGGCTGCTTAGCAAGCTCTGGATATTCTTTTATGTTTTTTGCAGATTTTATAGTATCACGGGGTAAAAATGTTACTCTACCAATTTTTTTCTTTTTCATTGTAGTTATTATATTTTTAGCATCTTGTTCTGTATGTGTAACGATATGATGCACACTAGAACCTAAAGATATTGATATAGCTATTTCATATTCCTTTTTTACTTCTATTAAATCTGAGATAACTCCCACTACGCCTGTACATTTTAATTTTAGTACTTCTTTAACACTTTTTGAATATCCTTCAAATTCATTTTTTAATTGATTAAGAAATTGTATCTTGTTTTTTGTAGTTTCTTCATCATTCATTAAGGTTACATATTCTTTTTCTAATATGTTATATTTATCTACAATAGCATTTTTATTCGCTTCTTGTTTCAGCAATTGTTTTTCTAAAATTATAAAATCCTTTTCAAGCTGTTGGCTCTGCTCATTTATGTCAACTAATTGTTGCTTATAGGTTGTAAGTTCTGTATTTAATGTGGATAAAGTAGTATTAGTAGTTTCCTGCTTAGCTAATAAAACCTCTTTAGCCTTTTTATTTCTTGATATTTCAAGTTGCAAAAACTCTAATTTATTTAAGCTACTGATTTTATGCTGTTTAGCTTCTTCTAATTTAGTTTTTTTATCTTGTTTTATCTGCTTAATATACTCAAATTCTTGTTCTATATCAACTAGAGTTTTTTTCATACTGATATGTTGCTCTTGTTCAGCAATTAATTTAGTTTTATATAACTGTAAATTTTTTGATAACTCTTTTTCATTTTCGCCTAGCTTATCTTTGTCTTGGTCTAATTGCTGATTTAAGTTAACAGAAAGGTGTGTTTTTTCTTCATAAATAGAAATTTGTGCAAGTTGAGTAGCAATCAATTTTTCAATCTCTATAGTTTCATTGAGTAAAGCATCTATTTTAAGTTGTAGATTGTGTTGTTGCTTTTTTAGGTTAGTACTTTGAGTTATATAATGCGAGATATTTTCCTTTTTATCTATAATTTGGTTATTAACAATATTAGAATTATTATTTAATTCAGTAAGGTCTTTTTCTATCTGCTCTAATTGGGTTAAGAATAAATTTATTTCTATGGATTTTAGTCTATCTTTTAATGTTAAATATTGCTTAGTTTTATCTGCTTCTTTGCGTAAAGGTTCTATCCTTTGCTCAATCTCAGATAATATATCTTCTACTCTTTTAATATTTTCTCTTTCTTTATCAAGTTTTTTATAAGTTTCTAAACGTTTTACCTTATATTTATATATTCCGGCCGCTTCTTCAAACACGTTTCGACGCTCTTCTGGTTTGCTACTTAGAATTTTTTCTATTTGTCCTTGGCCAATAATGGAATAACCTTCTTTTCCCACCCCAGTATCCATGAAAATTTCTTGAATATCTTTTAATCTACAAATAGAATTATTTAAAAGATATTCACTTTCCCCTGAGCGATATATTCTTCTCTTAACAGCTACTTCGGTAAAATCAATTTTCAAGTCGTGCGTGCTATTATTTATATATAAACACACTTCAGCATATCCTAATGCACGTCTTTTTTCGGAACCCGTAAAAATAATATCTTGAGTCTTTTGGCCTCTTAAAACTTTTATATTTTGTTCACCTAATACCCACCTAATTGCATCTGCAATATTACTTTTTCCACTTCCGTTAGGCCCTATTATAGCTGTTATACCTTGGGGAACCTCAAGTTTTATTTTATCTGCAAAAGATTTAAACCCAACAATTTCTACTTTTTCCAAATACATTAATGTGCTTACTCCTTAGTATACTTATATACATTTTTTAACGCCATATGAGCTGCTATTTGCTCTGCCTCACGCTTTGTTTTGCCAGAGCCTGAACCAATAACTTCACCATTTTGTTTAAGCTCTACTACAAATTCTTTATCATGGTCTGGCCCTTTTTCCTCAACTATATCATATACAAGCACATTTTTATTATTCTTTTGTGCTTCTACTTGTAAGATAGTTTTATAGTCTTGGTATAATTTATCGGTAGTTGTGTAGCGTACTGATTCTATCAGCGTATTCGCTAAGAAAATTCTAACGTCTTCAAAAGAGCTATCCATAAACATAGCACCTGTCACGGCCTCAAATGCATCTGCAATGATAGAACTTCTATCATTTCCTCCACTCATTTTTTCACCTTTACCCAGTAATATATAATCGCCTATATTCAAGTCTCTACCAGCTTTTGCTAGACCACTCTCACAAACGATACTTGCTCTATATTTTGACAAATCTCCTTCATGAGCTTCTGGGTATTTTTTAAATAGATACTCACTAACAATTAAATCTAGTATAGCATCTCCTAAAAATTCCAGTCTTTCATTATCTTTTACGTTCTCATCTTTATGCTCATTTGCATATGAGCTGTGCGTTAATGCTTTATTTATTAAGAACTGACTCTTAAAGTTATACTTAATTGAGTTTTGGAATTTTGTTAATTCATCTTGTCTTTGTTTTGAAATTTTCATCCAGCTTTAGCAAGGTTATATAGTCCCTGCTCCTCCTTCTTGTTGGTATTAAACTATATCAAATAGTTGTATCAATACATCTTATACTAAAACTTGATATAAATCAAGTACAGAGTTAATTTTTATCTTTAATAACGCAAAAGAGTTAGCCACACGGACTAACTCAATGTATTTACTATTATTGATTTACAATTATTTCTAATGCTGTAGTTTGTGCTGGGATTGATAAAGTCATAATAGGCCCATAAATTACTGTTACTATTTGGTTATTAGCTAAATCTTCTTTATTGTAAACTTCACCAGTGCTTGTAGTTATTATAGTATCTTCAGAGATATGAAAAATAGTTTGTTCCATTGGGTTATCTAAGCTTCCTACTATAATGCTCATATTATCTGCATTTGTTAGCACTTCAACAATTGGTGCATTTTCTACTGTAAAAGTTTGGCTTTGTAAACTTTCTGTATGATTTACTTGAGGAATCATTTTTCCATTCTCATCATATTCGTATACAGTTGGAGCCGGAATTTCTGACTCGATTGGCAACGAATGGCCGTCTATTTTTGCATTAATTAAATATGCATTAGCTTGAGGTACCATTGATTTTGTCATAGCCATTGAATGTTGTACAGTTACTATACCTCCTACTTCAAAATCTTCTAACGTAGCTAACCCATTTGTTAAAATAGTCTCCTCAGTAATATTTAATGCTATATAATTTTGTGGTGCATCTTCTAATCCTGCTGGTAATATTACCATTTGTTTTAGCTCTAAGTCTATACTTATAATCGTAGCACGTTCAATTGCAACTGCATCTTCTGGCAGTGGTGCTAAGTCTGCTACTGGCATCTCTGCAAAATCTGGCATAGGTATCATTGGGTGATGTGCCATGTTTAATATAACTCCGTGCTCTGTATTATCAATTTTCATACCAAATAATTGAGTTAATAAATCTAACGATACGAAAACGTCATTTTCTCTAATTATAGAGTTAGTGTTATTTAAAATATCATTTCTCGCTTCTACTTCACCAACTACTGGAGTTGCAAATACACTTACTCCCATTGTTAAAATACTAAGTCCCGCTAATAATAAATTTCTCTTTTTCATAATTATAATCTCCTTTTTATTTATAAGTTGTTTTTTTCTGATACTTAATAGACGTACTAAGTTTTAAAAAGTTCCCGAATTTAGAAAAAAGTTTTTATTTTTTTCTTATTATGTAATTGTATCAGATTTTGAAAAGTCTAATTCCTCTTAAAGCTTTATAAATTAAGAACCTAAGACCTTTTATCTAGTATATCATAAAGAAGATATAATTCAAGTTGTAAATTTTGCCTATAAAAAGAGTAGATGCTCACTACTCTTTTTTATTGTGTGTTTATTTATCTTCTAGGCTATTGACTACCTAAGAGATAGGAAATTCTATCTAATCTTGTGTATATGGTAATAAAGCAATATGTCTTGCACGCTTTATTGCAACTGTTAACTTACGTTGTGCTTTTGCTGAGTTTCCTGTAATCCTTCTAGGAAGAATTTTCCCACGTTCAGACATAAATTTCTTTAAGGTATTAATATCTTTATAATTTATCTTGTTGATATTATCTCCTGCAAATTGATTTACTTTACGTCTTCTACGATTACGTCTTCTTTGCATTGCCATTGCATTAATCCTCCTTCATTATCTCTAATTTATTGCTAAAATGGTAAATCTTCGTCTTCTTCCATTGCTGTAGCAGGCGTAAATCCAGCTACATTATTATTAGTATTATTTGAAGGAGTTGGAGTATAAGCAGAAGTATTTTGGTACGAACCAGAGGTATTACCCGGTTGTTGTACTTCAAAAGATGATTTGCTCTCGGCAAAATGTTGCTCTTCAGCTACTATATCAACATAAGTTTGTTTGCCTTTTTGAGGATCGTCTACACTATTAATTTGTATCCTGCCTACTATAGATACCATCCTACCTTTTTTAAAATAATTATTTGCAAACTCACCTGCTTTTCCAAATGCAGTTATATTAAAAAAATCTACATCTGCCTCTCCCTGTTTTGCATATTGCCTTCTTACAGCTAGTCCATACTTTGCTATTGCAATAGGATTTGCTGATTGTGAATAACGAAGTTCTGGGTCTCTTGTTAATCTACCCATTAGAATTACTTTATTCATATTTCCTCCTTCTAAACTTTACTAATTTATTTTTCATCAAGACGTATAACTAAATATCGAAGAATTGGCTCCATAATTCTAAGTCTACTTTCAATTTCAGCTGGTACTTCTGTACTAGCATCAAAATGGATAAAGTAGTAGAAACCTTCTTTATGCTTTTCAATTTCATAAGCAAGCTTTCTTTTACCCCAGTCATCAATATTGGTAATTTCTCCACCGAAGCGTACTACTAACTCTTTTACTTTTTCAAGTTGAGCTTTTTTATCTTCTTCTGCTAATGAAGGAATTAATACAACTGACAATTCATATTGTGTCATTCTGGCACCTCCTTTTGGACTTTGGCCCTATTTAAATATAAATAGAACAAGGATTTATTTTACAAGATATTATATTAGCATATGTTTCTACAAAATACAAGCTCATATTTTAAATAATTTTTATACTTTTTTCTATTAATACCTTGTAATTCTTATCAAACTTATTACCTCAATTATCTCATATTAAATAATTGACATATTTTAAGCAGTTGATACACTATTTAAGGAAATATTTTTCGTTTTATATTAGTTATATTTATAATTTCTTCTGGAGTAGAATCAATTTCTTGCAATTGATACGAATAATAACTTAAATCATACCACCCGCCATGTTTATAACCTAAATTTTGCATTGTAGCAATATGCGTAAAGCCGAAGTTTTCATGGAACTTTAGACTAAATCTATTAGCCGAAGTAATTAAAGCATATAACATAATAAAATTTTGCTGTTTTAAAATATCTATCAGCTTTTTGTACAATCTTTTGCCGACTCCTTTGTTTTGATATAGTTCATCTAAATATATAGAAGATACTACTGACCATTTACATGCCGTTCTCTCCATATATTGTGTGGCATATGCATATCCTTGCACAATATTATCCACTTCATATACTATAAATGGATAGATGCTAGATATCGTATTAACTCTATCTCTAAATTCTTTTAACGTTGGCACTTCTATTTCAAAAGTTATACTCGTGTTAATTATATAGTATTTATATATTTCATAAATTCTTTCTACATCATATTCTTCTAAAAATCTAATCATATATTTTAATCCCCAATCAATTTTGGTTACAAAAAAAGATGAGAAAATTAACTCTTCTCATCTTTTTTCAACAGGCGACAACCAGATTCGAACTGGTGATCAAGGAGTTGCAGTCCACTGCCTTACCACTTGGCTATGTCGCCTTAATTTTGGCAATCACTTACTCTCCCGGGCCGTCTCCAGCCAAGTACCATCAGCCGACTTTAGCTTAACCTGCGTGTTCGGTATGGAAACGGGTGTTTCCTAAAGTCGTATTACCACCAAAAATGACCCATAGGGGAATCGAACCCCTGTTACCGCCGTGAAAGGGCGGTGTCTTAACCGCTTGACCAATGGGCCTAACATATAATCCTAAATTAAACTC